>Ga0209467_1000060_pt1 | contig 206008 bp, 197 predicted proteins | sample Higcelwee11metaG_FD_187175 | JGI IMG/M metagenome (GOLD analysis project Ga0209467, IMG submission 187175) | Freshwater pond sediment microbial communities from the University of Edinburgh, under environmental carbon perturbations - High... | ecosystem: Environmental > Aquatic > Freshwater >...
AACTTTTCTGGTGATGATTACATAGAGGTAATACCTGTTCCCATTCCGAACACAGAAGTCAAGCTCTAATGTGCCTACGATATTTGCGGGTTACCCTGCTGAGAAAATAGGTTGTTGCCAGATTTTTTTATTTTATTTTATAAAGTATATATTAGAGATACATTGTATTTTTAATATATGCTTTATTTTTTTGTAAATTATAAAAATAAATTCTAAATAAAAAAGTAATTTCTAAATGTAAGAAAATCTTCAGATTAAAGCAGTTATTTAGTTTATTAATTTTAGACTAAGCTATTTTGAGGATATGATAAATAATAAATTAATGTTAGTTTTTTATAGGATACGATAAATAATAAATAAATGTTAGTTTTTTAGATGATACGATAAATAATAAATTAATATTAGTTTATCATATGATACGATAAAGAATAAATTAAAATTAGTTTTTTAAGATGATATCATAAAGAATAAATTATTGTTAGTTTAAGAAAAAATTAATTTTAAACTAAATTATTTACATGATAAATTATATATTATATAATCACTATAATAAATCTAAAAATATAATTATAATTTTAGATATAAAATCTCTAATAAGGAGATAAATATTATGAAAAATTTTTTAAAAACGTACAAATCAACTTTAATTTTATTAGCTGCAATTATAGTTGGAACAATTGTAGGAATTGTATTTAAGGAAAAAGCAGCTATACTTAGTCCACTAGGGGATATATTTCTAAATTTAATGTTAGTTATTATTGTACCATTAATATTTTTAAGTATAACAACATCAATTTCAAAAATGAAAAAACCGAAAAGACTAGGAAAAATAATGTCGTCTATTGTTATAGTATTTATTTTGACATCAGTTATAGCTGCTTTTGTGGGTATTATATCAACATACTCATTTAGGCTAGTAGATGGGCAAGATAGTGAAAAAATAAAAAAATCTCTAGAGTATAATCAAGAGGATTCTATTCAAAAAGATAATAATGAGGTGAATATTCTAAAAAGAACAGTATCTGCATTCACTGTAAATGATTTCCAAAAATTATTATCAAAAGATAATCTAATTGCTTTGATTTTTGTTTCAATTATAGTAGGATTAGCTATGAATATGGCAGGAGATAAGGCAAAAGATTTTGAAAAAGTTTTAAATTCAGCTAATGAAGTTGTTATGAAGATGCTAAAAATTGTTATGTATTATGCTCCAATTGGATTAGGAAGTTATTTTGCAAGTTTAATAGGGACTTTTGGAAGTTCAATTGCAATTGGATATGCTAAAACCTTTATTATTTATACAATAGTTGCTATACTATTTTATTTAATTGTTTATACTTTTTATGCATATGTTTCTGCTGGAGTAAAAGGAGTTAAGAGTTTTTGGAAAAATATTTTGCCAGCAACAGCAACAGCATTTGCTACATGTTCAAGTGCTGCATCAATTCCAGTAAATATTGAAACTACAAAAAAAATTGGTGTATCTGATGATATTTCGGAAACAATAGTTCCTTTAGGTACTAGTTTTCATAAGGATGGTTCAATAATTGGATCAGTATTTAAAGTCATGTTTTTAGCTTATTTATTTGGAACTGTAGTTACTGGAACAGCCGGCGTTATTCAGGTAATAGGTGTTTCGCTTTTTGCAACATTATTAGTAACAGCTGTACCTATTGGTGGTGGAACAATTTCAGAAATGATGATTATTACAATGATGGGATTCCCTGTTGCTGCATTACCAATATTAACAGTAATAGCAACAATAATAGATCCACCTGCAACTGTTTTAAATGTTATAGGGGATACTAGTTCTGCTATGATTACATCAAGACTTGTTGATGGAAAAAATTGGCAAGATAAATCAATTGAAAAATCAGCATAGCAATATTAATTATTAACAGAAAGAATTAGAAATCAATAAAAGAAATAATTAATGAATTATAAAGTATATAATAATAAGTCATAAAATATAGATCAATAAAAGAAATAATTAATGAATTATAAAGTATACAATAATAAGTCATAAAATATAGATCATTAAATCATTAAATATATATTAATAAAGTATAAAATATAAAATTTGTTTTATTAATATATAAAAATTAAAAAATACTCATCCTTTGGATAGTAATAATCTAAATAATAGAAAACTAAAAAAACCATTCTAGTAAAATAAAAGTAACAATTTTTGTTATTTATGTCTTATTAGAATGATTTTTTATGTATTTTTTATCTTATATAATAAATAGATAAAAACTAATCAAAATATTTGCTTGTAAAAATCAATGTTATACTATTTAACACTTGGTTCAAAGCAATATATATCCTTTTTTGTGTATTCTTCAGGTTTTAGTCCAACTCTTCCATCCATATAATTCAATAAAAAAATAAATATAACAGAAAGCATTGAACCTATTATTATAAAAGCAGTAGAAGTATTTGTTATTGATAGTATGTATGATGCAAAAAGAGATATCGGTATTCTTGCAATACTATTAAAAAGTGTTTGAGATGCATATATTTTTGTATTTATTTTAGGCGTTGTAAAACTGTTTAAATAGCGAGTAATTATTGGAAAATAAATTCCTTTTGTAAATGAATAAAAAACTAGCCAAATAACAATAAAAATGCTTATTATTGAAATAGGTAAATTACAAAATACGCTTAATCCAGCTAGAATTAATAAAATAGTATTTCCAAGAGAAATTATACTTAATGTTTTATTTTTTAAATATTTATTAAATAAAAGATGTCTTTTACATGTAAATCCTGATAATAATTGTATTCCAGCAACTATTAATCCAAAATAAATTTCTGGAACATCAATTTCTACTAAAATACTTGTTCTTAAAGAAGCTAGCATTGATGTTAGTGAAGCAAAAATTGCTGAAAAGAAAAGTAAACTTTTTAATCTACTAGATTTTATAATGAAAGTAAATGCTTGTTTAATTTCCTTAAGATATATAAAAAATTCCTTGTTTTTATCCTTATAAAGTTGTGTAGGTGTTTTAAATATATGTGAATCTTCAAAATTAAAAGAAATAAAAACAGATACACACATAAATATAAAAGATAAAACCATTGGTATATAAGGATTTATAACAAACAAGAATCCAGTTAAAACTGCACAAATTGCATCTAGATAATAATGTAATGATGTGCCTTTTCCGTTGATCTTTGAAAATGTATCAATTTTTTCATTAGAGTCTGATATAGAGTCATATAAAATACTAGACTCACACATATCCTTTAAATTAAAGGCAAATGCTAAAAATATATTAAATATAATTAATGTAGTCAAGCCATTTCCTATAATTAGGAATAATAAAATAAAACAAATTATACTATTAGCAAGAATTATGCTTTTTTTATTTCCAAGCCAGTCTACAAGAATTACACTAGGTAATTGAAGAGTTAACTTTGATAATGGGTAAAATGCATCAGCAAATAAAATATTTGAGGCTGTAAGGTCTTTTACTTGTGTTAGAAAAAGAAAATTTATTACATAATAAAAAACTAAATCCCAAGAAAACATTTTATATATTGTGAAAAGTTTGATGTTTTTGTGTCTCATATCTGATTGTGTCATAATAGATCTCCTTATTATTTGTTTTATTAAATTATATAGGAACAGAAAAAAAAGGTCAAGTAAAAAAAAAATCAAATTATTCAAAACATAAGACACCATCAAATTTATTTTTTTTTAATACAGTCATCTAGAAGTTAAATGCAATTATGCAAATCAAATCAAATTTTGTAAGTTGAATTCCAATATGTGTTGTTTTCAAGTGGTATATTTTGTAAGTTAAATGCACGTTCTATGATTTAATGCAACTTCTAAAGCATTTTATAGAATTTATAAGAAATCTTTAGTTAGGACATTATCACATTTCTTTCATAAATTTATAAGAAATCTTTAGTTGAGCTGTTTTAAAAATAATATTTTTATGATATAATATAAAATACTTAGTTTAATTTAAAAATTTTTTAGAAAGGGATTTTAATATGGAAAAAATTAGTTGGAAGCCAGGTACATTTGTTTATCCTTTGCCAGCAGTTATGGTATCATGTGGGGATATGAAAAATTCAAATATTATTACAGTTGCATGGACTGGAATATTAAATACTAATCCAGCAACAGTATATATATCGGTTAGACCTGAAAGATATTCATATGAATTAATTAAAAAATCAGGAGAATTTGTTATTAATCTGACAAATGAGGATTTAGTTTTTGCAACTGACTGGTGTGGAGTAAAAACTGGATCTAAGGTTGATAAGTTTAAGGAAATGAAATTAAAAAAGCAAAAATCTAAGTACTTAAGTTGTCCAATGATTGAACAAAGTCCTGTTTCAGTAGAATGTAAAGTTAGAGAAATAAATGATTTAGGAAGTCATCACATGTTTATTGCTGATGTATTAACAATTAATGCAGCAAAAGAATTTATAGATGAAAAAGGTGCATTTGATATATCAAAATGTAACCTTATTGCATATTCTAATGGTAATTATTATTCTCTTGGTGAAAAACTTGGAAAATTTGGATTTTCAGTGGAAAAAAAGCAAAAAAATAAATAAAAAATACCATATAATGGTTGACATATATTATAAAAAATGATAAAATACTTAAGCGTATGTATATTGAATACAACAAAAAAAACAATATAAATAAGCTAAAACGGCTGGAGGTGTATTAAGAATGGCAAAAGGAGTTAGAGAACCAATAACATTAGCGTGTGCAGATTGTAAAAGCAGAAATTATATAACAGAAAAAAACAAAAAAAACAATGCTGAAAGACTAGAAGTTGTTAAGTATTGCAAATTCTGTAAAAAACGTACAACACATAAAGAAACTAAATAACCTTTAAAGGGAGGATTTAAGATGGCTAAAGAAGAAAAAAAATTAAAGAAAGAAAACAAACATTTTTTCAAAGATTTTAAAGGAGAACTAAAAAAAGTTATTTGGCCAACACCAAAGCAACTTGTAAATAATACTATTGCTGTAGTAACAATAGTTTTAATTACAGCTGCAATTGTTTTTGTTTTAGATTTAGCTTTTGGAGCATTAAATACTTATGGTGTTGATAAATTCAAAACTAATATAAAAGCAAAACAACAAGTAGTACAAGAAAATGTTACTAATAATGTAGAAAAAAATTCTGAGCAAGATAATAATACAGAAAAAACAGACGTTTTAGAACAACAAAATACGGCTACTGAATAAAAGAACAAAAAGAAGGAGGCTAAAATATGTCTCAAGAAAAAGAAGAAGTACTTCCAAAATGGTATGTTGTACATACATATTCAGGATATGAAAATAAAGTTAAAACAGATTTAGAGAAAACAGTTAAAAATAGAGAATTAGAAGAATATTTCTTTGATATTATTGTACCAATGGAAGAACAAATAGAAATTAAAGATGGAAAAAGAAAAACTAATCTTAAAAAAGTTTTTCCAGGTTATGTTCTAGTTAAAATGATAGTAACAGAACAAACATGGTATATAGTTAGAAATACTAGAGGAGTTACCGGATTTGTTGGTTCAGGAACTGACCCAATTGCACTTACTGATGAGGAAATCAAAAGTATGGGATTTGAAAAAATTGAAGTTAATGTTGATTATAATATTGACGATGCAGTTAGAGTTAGTGATGGGCCATTAAAAGATTTTATTGGAACTGTTAAGGAAATAAATAAAGAAAAACATAAAGTAAAAGTTTTAGTTTCTATGTTTGGAAGGGAAACTCCAGTTGAATTAGAGTTTTCACAAGTAGAGAAAGTAAAATAAAAAAGGTAATAATTTAAAATTACATAAATTATTTAGTCAATATAATAACCAAAGGAGGTGCTAACACAGATGGCAGAAAAAGAAATTTCAACAATAATCAAATTACAAATTCCTGCAGGTAAAGCTACACCAGCTCCACCAGTAGGACCAGCTTTAGGAGGTAGTGGTGTTAATATCATGCAATTTGTTAAAGAATTTAATGATAGAACAGCAAGCCAAGCAGGAATGATAATACCAGTTGTTATTACAGTTTATAAAGATAAAACATATGAATTTATAACAAAAGTATCACCAGTTTCTGGATTAATTAAAAAATCTGCTAAGATTCAAAAAGGTTCAGGAAAACCTAACAGAGAAAAAGTTGCTACTATAACAATGGCACAAGTTAAAGAAATTGCTGAACAAAAAATGTCAGACTTAAATGCTGCATCAATAGAAGCTGCTATGAGTATGGTAAAAGGAACTGCTAGATCAATGGGTGTAGTAGTTACAGAATAATTTATACAATAGTATAAATAAAAATATGGGAGAGTATGTATGCTCGTTAATACCAAAGGAGGAAAGAAATGAAAAAAGGAAAAAGATATGTGGAAAGTGAAAAACTTGTAGACAAAAACAAAGTATATTCTGCAAAAGAAGCACTTGAGGTAATTGAAAAAATGCCTAAAGCAAAATTTGACGAAACAGTTGAAATACATGTTAAATTAGGTGTTGATTCAAAACATGCCGACCAACAAGTTAGAGGTACAACAGTACTTCCAAATGGTACAGGTAAAACTTTAAAAGTATTAGTATTTGCAAAAGGTCCTAAAGCTGAAGAAGCTGTAAAGGCTGGAGCAGATTTTGTAGGAGCTGAAGAATTAATACCAAAAATCGAAAAAGAAAATTGGTTTGATTATGATGTTATTATAGCTACACCAGACATGATGGGTGTTGTTGGTAGATTAGGTAAAGTATTAGGACCTAAAGGTTTAATGCCAAACCCAAAATCAGGAACAGTTACAATGGATGTTACAAAAGCAATAACAGATGTTAAATCAGGTAAAGTTGAATATAGATTAGATAAGAATAATATAATTCATCTAGGTTTTGGTAAAGTTTCATTTGGTCCAAGCAAATTATTAGAAAACTATGAAACAATAATTAGTGCGATAATAAAGGCTAAGCCATCTGCTGCAAAGGGACAATATATTAAAAGTGTTGCACTTTCTACAACAATGGGACCAAGTATGTATATTGACCAAAAATAATTTATAAATATTTAGCCATAGACAGTAGGCAAAGTGTAAGTCCTACCGAGGTTATAAATGATCGGATTTTCCAATTGTTTATCCTTGTATGGTTAAATAATTGGATTTTATTTTATAATTTAAGAGTTATACTAATTTAATAAAATTATGGAGGTGAAAATAGAAAATGGCTAGTGAAAAAATGTTATTACAAAAAGAAGAAGAAGTAAAAAAGTTAGCTGAAAGATTTAGTACAGCAAAAATAATACTTTTAACAGACTACAGAGGAATTAATGTTTTAGATGTAACAAATCTAAGAACAGATTTAAGAAATGTTAATGCAGAATATAAGGTAATTAAAAACAATATAATTAAAAGAGCATTAAACTTAAATGGTGAGGCTGGGTTAGATAGTATATTAGAAGGACCAACTGCATTAGTAATTGGTGATGAAGATTATTTAGAACCAGCAAAAGCTATATATAATTTTACTAAAGCTAATGATTTTTATAAAATCAAAGGTGGAATAATTGATGGTAAAGTTATGTCAGCTGAAGAAATAATTACTTTAGCAAAACTTCCATCAAGACAAGAATTACTTGCAAAACTTGCGGGAAGCTTACTTGCAAATATTACAAAACTTGCAGTTGTGTTGGGTCAAGTACAATCACAAAAAGCATAAATATAATTAAAATCTGTGCTTAATTTAATTATTCACAGTAGTAAAAGAGTAGTGAGCTTAAATCACTAAAATTAATCACAAAAGTGATTAAAAATTATAGGAGGATATAGAAATGAATAAAGAAGAAATGATTGAAGAAATCAAAAAAATGACAGTTGTTGAATTAGCTGATTTAGTAAAAGCTATAGAAGAAGAATTTGGAGTATCTGCAGCAGCAGTTTCTGCACCAGTTGCTGGAGCAGCAGCAGCAGAAGAAAAAACATCTTTTGATGTTGTATTAAAAGAAGCTGGAGCTAACAAAATTCAAGTAATCAAAGTTGTTAGAGATGCTACAGGATTAGGATTGAAAGAAGCTAAAGATTTAGTTGATGGAGCTCCAAAAACAATCAAAGAAGGTTTAAACAAAGATGAAGCTGAAGAATTAAAAGCTAAATTTGTTGAAGTTGGAGCAGTTGTAGAATTACAATAATCCCAACAATCAAAAATAGAATTATATAATATTAATTATTAACAATAGTTTTAAATATTATTAATTATTAACAATAGTATTAAATATTATTAATTATTAACAATAGTATTAAATAATATTAATAATTGTAAAAAAATCACATCTTTTGATGTGATTTTTTTAATAAAAGAAAAATTAATTCAGGTTCATGTTCTATTGACTTTGCAAATTAATAGTTATAAAATATAAAAGTAAAAATATAATGTAAAAAACGGAGGAAAAATATGGTAATTCTTTTCGATGCAATGGGTGGAGATAATGCACCAGATGCGAATATAAAAGGAGCAGTAAATGTTATAAACAAAATTGAGGCAGAAGTAATTTTAATTGGAAATAAAAATATAATAAATTCGAGAGTAAAAGAATTATATGGAAAAGATAGAATAGAAGATATTTCTTCTAGATTAAGTATCTATCATACAACAGAAGTAATTGAAATGGATGATACCCCCACACATGCAATAAAGGGGAAAAAGGATTCTTCAATGGTTAAAGGTTTTAATCTGCTTAAGGAAGGAAAAGGTGATGTATTCATATCAGCAGGAAATTCAGGGGCATTATTAACTGGAGCAACATTATTAGTAGGAAGAATAAAAGGTATTGATAGACCAGCTATGGCAGGTATATTACCAGCATATAGAAGTAGATTAATACTTATTGACTCAGGAGCAAACACAAATTGTAAACCTATAAATTTGTTACAATTTGCACAAATGGCGAGTATATATATATCAAATACATTTGGAATAGAAAATCCTAAAATAGGTCTTTTAAATATTGGAACTGAAGAAACAAAAGGAAATGAGCTTACAAAAGAATCGTATCATTTACTAAAAGAAAAAGCAGAAGAACTTAATATAAATTTTATTGGTAATATAGAGGGAAGAGATGCTTTTTCAGGTAATGTAGATGCAATTGTTACAGACGGATTTACAGGAAATATTTTCTTGAAATCAGCTGAAGGAATTGGAAAATTAGTTAAAAAAAATCTAACAGAATCTCTAACAAAAAATTTGTTTACAAAAATATGTGCAATTCCATCTTTACCAGCTATAAAAAAATTCGGTAAAACTGTGGATTATAAAGAATATGGAGGAGCTTTATTTTTAGGTGTAAAAAAACCAGTAGTAAAAGCTCATGGAAGTAGTGATGCGAGATTATTTGAATATACGTTAAAACAAGCAGAACAATTTGTAAAAAATAAAGCTGTGGATAAAATGATAGAAAGATTCGAAAATAATAGTTAGTTATATATTGTATTTGAAATGTGTTTGTTTATTTATTCTTGTTTAAAAAACTTAATTATAAAGTTTATTTAAGAAATTTTAATTTTTTTATTGACAATTCTTTAGACTTGTATTATTGTTAAGTAAATATTTACAAAATTGAGAGGAGGTGAACTTATGGGGTCAGAAGAACTTTTTGAAAAAGTAAAAGGTATTATAGTTGACCAATTAGGAGTGACTGACACATCAGTTACTATGGAGGCGTCTTTTATAGATGATTTAGGAGCTGATTCATTAGATATAGTTGAATTAATAATGGCATTAGAAGAAGAATTTGATATGGAAATACCAGATGCTGATGCAGAAAAAGTTGCAACAGTTGGTGACGTAGTTGATTATATTAGAGATCATGTTGCATAATAGTAACATCGAAATAAAAAGGAAAGGTTAATCCTTTCTTTTTTTATTAGCTGATTTAAGTTTATATTGGTATAAAACTGAATATTTATATTGTATAATATTTAATTGATTTAGGATTTTACAAGAATCTGTAATTTTAATTGTTAATCAATTGTTTAATGTAATATAAAAGTAATAATTATAATTAGTAATATAAAAGTATATCGTAAAAATAAAATATAATTGTTTAATGTAATATAAAAGTAATAATTATAATCAGTAATATAAAAGTATATCGTAAAAATAAAATATAATTTTTAAGTATTTTTGAAAAAATATCTAATGATATTTTGTTGCTTTTTTTTATATATAGTGTATAATATATCCTGTAAAGAGGTGTAAAACTAATGGAATTAACGGAATTAGAAAAAAATATAGGATATGAGTTTAATAATAAAGTATTATTAAAAAAAGCACTTACACATACTTCATATGCATATGAAAATAAAATTGATAGTAATGAAAAGTTGGAGTTTTTAGGAGATAGCATTTTAGAGTTTATATCAAGTAAGTATATATATAATAATTATAAGAATCTAAAAGAAGGCGAAATGACAAAAGTAAGAGCTGATGTAGTATGTGAAAAAAGTCTGTATAAAATAGCTCAAAAACTTGGGTTGAGCAAATTTTTATTAATAGGTAGAAGTCAAAAAAATTCTATGGGTAATGAAAGACCAGCGGTATTAGCAGACTGTGTTGAGGCAATAATTGCAGCAATATTTTTTGATTCCGGATTAGAACAAACTGAAAAATTTATAATTTTAAATTTAAAAGAAGAAATAAAATTAGCTACTGAAAATGTAGGTTTGAAGGACTATAAAACTGTTCTTCAAGAAAAATTACAAGCAAATGGAGATATAAGCATTCAATATAATATAATTGGAGAGCAAGGTCCAGATCATGATAAACAATTCACAGTTGAAGTAATGTGTGAAGGAATAAGATTGGCTACAGGAGAAGGAAAATCAAAAAAACTAGCTGAAATGGACGCGGCAAAAAATGCAATTGAAAATTTAAAAATTAGCTAAAATTTAAAATAAATAATTATTATAAATAAATTATAATAACATGCTAAATAATATTTTTTGAATTATAATAAATAAGGTTTTTAATTGGTAAATTATATAGTTAGCAAATTTTATTCTATCAATTATGAAAAATGCAAGAAGGTTTTCAATTGGAAAATTTTGTAGTTAGCAAATTTTATTTTGTCAATTATGAAAAACACAATAAGGTTTTTAATTGGTAAATTTTATAGGAGGTTTACAATATGAAAAAAGAATATATTATTCCTATTTTTGTTCCACATAGAGGATGTCCAAATGATTGTTCTTTTTGCAATCAAAGGAAAATAAGTGGGCAAATAAAAGATGTTACTTCAGATGATGTTATAAATACTGTAAATTACTATTTAAGTAATTTTAAAGATGATAGTACGTATGTTGAAGTTGCATTTTTTGGAGGTAGTTTTACTGGTATAGACAAGGAAAAACAAATAGAGTTATTAGAAGCAGCAAATATTTTTATAAAAGATGGAAAAGTTGGTGGAATCAGAATTTCTACACGTCCTGACTATATAAATAGAGAAATATTAAAATTTTTAAAAAAATATCATGTTAGAACAATTGAGTTAGGTGTTCAATCAGCAAATAATTATGTATTAGATAAATGTAAAAGAGGGCACACATTTGAGGATGTAAAAAAAGCTTCAAAAATGATAAGATGGAGAGGATTTACTCTAGGTCATCAAATGATGGTAGGGCTTCCAGAAAGTACTATGTTAGATGAAATAAACACTGCAAAAGAATTAATAAAATTAAAGCCTAAAATGGTAAGAATATATCCGGTTCTGGTTATTAAAGATACTCAATTAGAAAGAGATTTTTTAGAAAATGTATATATTCCAATAACCATAGAACAAGCTGTAGAAAGAACAAAAGAGATATTAAAACTATTTAATAGAAAAAAAATTAATGTAATTAGAATTGGTCTGCAAAATACAGAAGAAATAAATTCACCGGAAATCGAAGGTAGTCAAGTGGTTGCTGGGCCATATCATCCAGCATTTAGACAATTAGTAGAAAGCAGTGTGTGGTATGATTGTCTAGCTGCTAAAATTAAAAATTTAAATTCTAATGTAAGACAAGTTGAAATTATTGCAAATGATATAAATATAAATAATATTATTGGACATAAAAGAGAAAATGTAGAAAAAATTAAAGATTTTTATGATGTTGATATTATTGTTAAAATAAATAATAATATTTTACCAGGAAAGTTTGAAATTAACATTATTAAAACACATTTTGATTTTATAGAAAATAAATAGCGAATGAATAAAATAAACATATTTGGAAATAATTTAATAAATTTATTTAATAAATATTTTTAAATGGTGGTATATGATAAAAAAAAATAAAATTAAAATCAGAGAATTAATAATCAAAGTAATAGAAATATCAATTGGGTGTATTATTTTAGCCTTTGGTATTTCTGTTTTTTTGTTACCAAATCAATTATCTTCAGGAGGTTTTTCAGGGATTTCAACTATATTTTACTATTTATTTAAAACAAAAATTGGAACAACATTATTTGTATTAAATATTCCATTAATGATATTAGCTTTTTTTAGATTTGGTAAGCTTTTTATTCTGAAAGCTATTGTTCGGAACAGTTTTACTATCTGTTTTTTTAAATATTTTTGAAAATATTAATCCTATAACAACAGATAGATTATTGGCATGTATTTATGGAGGTGTTGCAAGTGGAATTGGTACTGCTCTTATTTTAAAAGCAAATGCTTCGACAGGTGGTACAGACTTAATTTCTTATCTGATTCGATCTTATAAATCAGATTATAAATCTAGTACTCTTATTGTAATTGCTGATATAATTATTATAGGTTTAAATGTGTTGGTTTTTAAAGAGCTTGAAATTGCTCTTTATTCAGCTATAACTATTTTTATTATGGGAAAAATGATAGATATAGTATTTGAAGGAGTAGATTTTACTAAAATAATGTATATAATTTCTCCTGAATATAATCAAATATCATTAAAAATTGCTGAGCAGGTAAAAAGAGGTTGTACAGGTTTGTATTCAAAAGGAATGTTTACTCAAAAGGAAAATTTTACCCTAATGTGTGTTAGCCATAGAAATGAAGTTGCAAAAATAAAAGCAATAGTAAAAGAGGTTGATCCAACAGCATTTATTGTAGTATCCAATGCAAAAGAAACTTTAGGAAAAGGATTTAGTGAAGATAATATTAATTAGAAGTTTTGTTATAATAATAAGAATTTTTAAATAAAATTTGTTTAATAAGATTTTTATTTAGGAGGTGAAGTGAAAAAGTAAGTGAATTTCTACTTAGGAATGTAAAAAAGTAAAAAAACTATTGCAATTTATGGATTTTTTTGTTATAATTATAACGTTATAAATACACACATAAAGATAGTCTAGAAAGGTGTGCTTATATAAAATTTTAATATATAGGTCTGGATAGATGTTTGAAACTTTATGGAAGTAAAACAAGAGGAGGAAATAAAATGGCAGTAGTTGCAATGAAACAATTACTAGAAGCAGGTGTTCATTTCGGACATCAAACTAGAAGATGGGATCCTAAAATGGCTGAATACATATTTCAAGCTAGAAATGGTATCCATATAATCGATTTACAAAAAACATCTAAAAAAATTGATGATGCTTATCTTTTTATTAAAGAGCAAGCAGAACAAGGTAAAACATTCCTATTTGTAGGAACAAAAAAACAAGCTCAAGACTGTATGAAAGAAGCAGCAGAAAAAAGTGGTATGTACTTTGTTAACCAAAGATGGTTAGGAGGAATGCTAACAAATTTCGAAACAATAACAGCTAGAGTTAAAAGATTAAACGAATTAGAAAAAATGCAAGAGGATGGAACATTTGATGTTCTACCTAAAAAAGAAGTTATTATATTAAAAAAAGAAATGGAAAAACTAGAAAAAAATCTTGGTGGAATAAAAAATATGAAACAAACTCCGGGGGTTATGTTTATAGTAGATCCTAAAAAAGAAAAAATAGCTATATTAGAAGCAAGAAAATTAGGAATTCCAGTTGTAGGATTAGTTGACACAAACTGTAATCCAGAAGATGTTGATTACGCTATACCAGGTAATGATGATGCTATACGTGCAGTTAAATTAATTGCGGATGTTATGGCAAACGCTATTATTGAAGGAAAACAAGGGGAAACTTTTGAAACATCAGAAGTTGCAGAAGAAGTTTCTACTCAAGATAACAATGAAGTAAAATCAGAACAAATCAGTATGGAAGAAGTTGTAGCAAAAACAGAAGAATAATTTTATAAAATATAAATTTGTTTAAATTAAAAGAGTAGGGCTCTTCTGCTCTGCTCTTTTGGATTAAGAAGGGGGAAAAAAATGATAACAGCAAACCAAGTTAAAGATTTAAGAGAAAAAACAGGTGCAGGAATGATGGACTGTAAAAAAGTATTAACTGAAACTAATGGTGATATGGAAAAAGCTATTGAATTACTAAGAGAAAGAGGAATAGCAAAAGCAGCAAAAAAATCAGATAGAGTAGCTGCAGAAGGATTAGTTGACGCATATGTTTCAGAAAATGGTAAGGTTGGAGCAGTTGTTGAAGTTAATGCTGAAACAGATTTCGTTGGAAAAAACGAAGAATTCAAAAAATTTGTATCTGATATAGCAAAACAAGTAGCAGAAAAAAATCCAGCATCAGTTGATGAATTATTAGCACAAGTATCACTTTCTGAAAATGATAAAACAGTTCAAGAAGTTTTAACTAATAAAATAGCAACTATAGGAGAGAATATGACAATTAGAAGATTTGAAAGATTTGAAGCTTCTAATGGAATAGTAGCTAAGTATCTTCATGGTGAAGGTAAAATAGCTGTTTTAGTTGAAATGGAAAACTCTGATGAAGTGTTAGCAAAAGATATTTGTATGCAAATAGCTGCTGCAAAACCTGAATTTTTAGATAGAGAATCAGTTCCAGCAGAGAGAGTAGAAAAAGAAATAGAAATATTGAAATCACAAGCAATGAATGAAGGAAAACCAGCTGAAATAGCAGAAAAAATGGTGATTGGAAGAATCGGAAAATTTTACGGGGAAATATGTTTAATAGAACAACAATTTGTTAAAGATCCAGATATCAAAATTAGTGCATTAATGGATTCTAAAAAAGCAAAAATAGTAAGATTTGCAAGATTGGAAAAAGGCGAAGGAATTGAGAAAAAAGAAGAAAACTTTGCTGAAGAAGTTGCAAGACAAGTAAAAATCTAAAAAATCTATAAACAAATAAAATAAAATTTAGGCTATATCTATAATGTTAATAATATGCATAGTAGATATAGTTTTTTTAATAATATAGATGTTTAATAATTTTTTAAAATTACAACAGTATAACTGAAATTATTTCTATATAATATTTAAATATTTCACTTATGTTTAATAATTTTTTTAAAATCACAAAATTATAACTAAAATTATTTCTATATAATATTTAAATATTTCGCTATTGTATTTTAATTCTTTTCTGATATAATTGTAATATTAGATATCATGAAAGAAATGATTAAAAGTTATGAATAATATATTTTTTTATATTACTTATTTGAAAAATAAAAAAGGAGAAAAATTATGAAATTAAAGGCGGATAAATTTTTAAAATTATTATCAGTACTTTCAATAATAACAATTTCTTTTGTTATTACTCCTATAACTTTTCAAAATGATACTTTTTATACCATAAAAATAGGAGAACAAATCTTTTATAATGGTATAGATATGATGGATCACTTTTCTTGGCATGTTGATCTGCCATATACGTATCCGCACTGGGCATATGATTTTATAACATACATTATATATAATAATTATGGATTTTTAGGATTATATATTTTAACATCTTTATTTTCAATAATATTAGGATGTGTTTTATATTATGTTAATACCAAAATATCAAAGAGTTATATAATTTCTATTATAGTAACAATAACAACAATGATGTTATTTAAAAATTTTATTGCTGCAAGAGCTCAGTTAATTACATTTATTCTTTTTATTCTTACAATTTTTTATATGGAAAAGTTACTTGAAGAGAAAAACCTTTGGTATGCAACTGCACTAATTATTATTCCAATAATAATTGCAAATTTTCATCTTGCAGTATGGCCATTTTATTTTTTATTATATGTTCCATATATTGCAGAATATTTTGCAGTAATTATATGTGAAAGATTTAATAATAAATTCAAAAATCTTTTAGAACAAAAAATGATTTTAGAAAAAAAGAAAAATATAAAATTTTTGATTATAATATTTTTATTAGCTAGTATTACTGGATTATTAACCCCAACTGGTTTTGAACCATATACATACTTAGTAAAAACATTACAAGGTACGACAGTAAAAAGTATATCTGAACATGCACCATTAGTCTTAATTAATAAAAAAGAAATATTATTTTTTATAGGTGTTTTTGCAAGTATTTTTAGTTTTACAAATGTTAAAATTAAATTATGTGATTTTTTAATGATTTGTGGATTATTAGTGCTTGCAATAGCCTCAAATAGACAAATCTCAATGTTATTACTAATTGGATCAATTATTTTTACAAAACTTTTAAAAAACTTTGTAGAATCTTATCCAATTAATACATTTCAAAAAAAAATTGTAATCATATTTAGAAATAAATTAATATATTTTGCTGTTTTTTTAACCATTTTACTTTTAGGTAATTTAATTTATTCAAAACAGAAAAATGATAAATTCATTTCCGAAAGGTTATATCCAATTACAGCATCAAAATGGATAAAGCAAAATTTAGAGTTAAAAGATATTAAATTATTTAATGAGTATAATTACGGGAGTTATTTATTATATGAGGGAATACCTGTATTCATAGATTCAAGAGCTGATTTATATGCTCCTGAATTTAATAGAAAAAAAATGAAAAATGGAGAATTGTATGAAAGAAATATTTTTGATGATTATATTAATACTGTAGGTTTAAATATATATTATCATGAACAATTTGAAAAATATAAAATCACTCATATAATTTTATATAAAAATTCAAAATTAAATATATTATTAAATAATGATGATAGATACGAATTATTGTATTTTGATGAATATTTTGTTATTTATAAAAAACAAATTAATTAAATTTTTAATAAGGCAAAGGTGAAAAATGAAAGAAAAAAATAAAAAAATATATATGTACACTTCAATTATTGTTTTAATTATAATTGATCAGATTTTAAAAAAAATAGTAGAATTAAATGTTTATAGTTTACCATTAAAAATAATTAATAATTTATTTCAAATATCGTATTTTGAGAATTTTGGAATTGCATTTGGAATAGGGACTGGGAATTTGATTATATATATAATTGGAAATATAGTTATAATTGGTCTGATATTTAAGTTTATAATTAGTCAAGATCAAAGATTAGATTATAAAGACAAATTTGTTTTGTCATTAATTTTAGCAGGCGGGATAAGTAATTTATTTGATAGAATAATAAGAGGATATGTTGTGGATTATTTAGAAATAATAAAATTATTTGCTTTTAATATTGCTGATATACTTATTTTTGTTGGAATTATTGGATTTGGAATTTCCTCATTAAAATACATGAAATCTGTAAGCAGTAAAAAAAATACGAACTAAAGGAGGAAAATAATTGAAAAAAATGTTAGTAGAAAACAATGAAAATACAAGACTGGATTCATATATTGCAAGTAGAATAGAAATATCTAGAGTTGCAGTACAAAGACTAATAGAACAAAATAATATATTAGTTAATAGTAAAATACAAAAACCATCTTATAAAGTTCAAATAAATGATGAAATTTATATGGAAGAATCAAATCCAATAGACACAAAAATTATAGCACAAGAGATACCTATTGAGATAATTTATCAAGATGATGATATCATAGTTGTTAATAAACCAAAGGGTTTAGTTGTACATCCTGCAAATGGTAATCCAGATGGAACACTTGTAAATGCAATTATGTCAATATGTAAAGATTCTTTATCAGGTATTGGTGGAGAAATTAGACCTGGAATTATTCATAGACTAGATAAAGATACATCAGGAGTTTTGATTATAGCAAAAAATGATAAAGCACATATAAATATTAGTGAACAAATTAAAAATAGAGAAGTAAATAAAATATATGTTGCCTTGGTAAGAGGTCAAGTGCCTGAAAATAATGCTACAATAAAAATGCCAATTGCTAGAAGTACAAAAGATAGAAAAAAAATGGCTGTTTCTAAAACAGGCAAAGAAGCTATAACACATTTTAAGGTATTGAAGAGGTATAAAAATTATACTTTATTAGAGGTTAAAATAGATACTGGAAGGACACACCAAATTAGAGTTCATTTATCTGAAATAGGGTATCCAGTTATTGGAGATAGTGTTTATTCAAATGGGAAAAATGAATTTAATGTTCAGGGACAAATGTTACATGCTGAAAGCATAGAATTTAAACATCCAACTACAAATAAAAATATTAAGCTTGAGGCAAAATTGCCGGAATATTTTGAATCTATATTAAAAGAATTAAAATAATAAAAATAAATATATTTTTGTAATTAATATTAGATAATATAAAAAAATTATATTTTAAAGTTAATAGTAAAATTTTTACAAAAATATTAAAAATCAAAAATTATGAAAGATGTGAATGGATATGTCAGAAATTAGATTACAAAAATTCCTTGCTAATTCAGGAATATGTTCAAGAAGAAAAGCTGAGGAAAAAATACTAAATGGAGAAGTAATTGTAAACGGAAAAGTTATAGATGAACTGGGATATAAGGTTGATATTAGTAGAGATGAAATTAAATACAATGGCGAAATTATAAAATTAAAATCAGAGTTTAAGTATATATTATTAAATAAACCAATTGGATATGTTACAACTGTAAAAGAACAATTTAATCGTCCTACTGTAATTGATTTGATAAAAGAAAAAAACATTAATTTATTACCTGTTGGAAGACTTGATATGTATACATCAGGAGCTTTGATTTTAACAAATGATGGCGATTTTATTTATAAAATAACACATCCTAAAAATGAAATAGAGAAAACATATGTAGCAACAGTTAGGGGGATTATTAGCAATTGTGATGTTGAAAAATTAAGACAGGGTGTTAAAATAGAGGATTATATTTCTGGAAAAGCAAAAGTTAAAATATTAAAAATAGATACTGTAAAAAATCAATCAAGAATTGAAATAATTATACATGAAGGAAAAAACAGAGAAGTAAGAAAAATGTGTGAAGCAGTTGGAAAGAATGTAATAGCTTTACATAGAAGCAAAATTGCTGGTCTTTCTATTAAAGAATTGAAAATTGCAGAGTATAGAGAATTGACTGAAAAAGAAGTTAAAGAAATAAAAAACTATTGTAAAAATCCATAATTAATTATATAATGACGATATTACTAAAGAAAAAAGGAGAGATTAAAGTGGAATACCAAAGATTTATGCCAGAGGGTTGGAATGAGGAGTTTCCAACGTTTACTACTTCTGTTCTAGACAATGCAAAAGAAACAGGAAAAATTTTACAAGGAAAAGTAAGTAAGTGTGATTCCAATTATAATTTATATGTTGATTTAGGTAATAAAATTACAGGAGTTATACCAAGAGAAGAAGTAGAAGCTGTAAATGTTGATGAAACAGGTTTTCCAAAACCAAATATTTGTACAAGTAAGGTAAATAGATTTGTTCAGTTTAGAGTTAAAGATATAGATTCAAAAAACAATTATATATTATCAAGAAAAGAAGTAGGCAAAGATGCAATTAATTGGATAAGGGAAGAACTTTCTGAAGGAATGATAATTAATGGAATAGTAAAAAGTATTCAACCATATGGAGCTTTTATAGAAATAGGTGGTGGAATAGTTGGTTTATTACATATTGAAGACATTTCAATTGCAAGAATTAAAAGCCCAAGTGAAAGATTAAAAATTGGTCAAAAAATAAATGTAGTGGTAAAATGTATTGATAAAAAACTTGAAAGGGTAATTCTTTCTTATAAAGAAATGCTTGGAAATTGGGATGAAAATATACAATGTTTTAAAGAGGGAACAACTGTAACAGGAATTGCAAGAGAGATTGAAAAATTTCAAAATGGTATTTTTGTTGAGTTGAAACCAAATTTAGTAGGGATGGCAGAATATATAGAAGGAATTCAATATGGACAAAAGGTAGATGTTTATATAAAAAAAATAATTCCTGAAAAGAAAAAGGTTAAATTATTAATAGTTTAATGCACAAAATTAGTGTAGATATACAAGTAATATAATTATTTAATATAATGTATTACAAATATATAATTATAGTATAAAAATATAGGAGGTTACAAAATTGGTAGAAGATAATGAAATTAAAGCTGTTGTTTCACCTTTTGCAATAAGAGAAGGAGAAATTAAAACATTTGATGGTAAAGATGGTTATGTTTCTATAAATCAAATTATTACAAAAATTAATTTGGGTCATATTAATGATTTGCATTTTAAGGTTTTAGAATTAGTAAATGAATTTGAATTTATAACATCAAGACAGTTGTATCAATTACTTGAGTGGAAGGGTATTGATGCATCAAGTCAAGATAAATTAAATAATAAATTAGATCAATTAGTTAAGTCTAAAATATTAACAAGATATTATTTTAATTCAGAAGATGGAAAAGGTATATATAGAATATATAGTCTTGAAAAAATGGGAAAATACCTTTTGGGGTCTAGAGGTATTGAATGCAAATGGCAGCCTACAGACAATACAAAACCAGTTCCTATGATAAAAAAACGATTAGCTGGAAACCAAACTATAATTGCATATTTAAGAAAAGTTAAGGCTTTCGAAAGTTATATTGCAAAACCGGCTCTAAATGCTAAAAATTCAGGAAAAACATTTAAAGCTACTGGTGGAAGTATTAGATTAACAAAAAACGGTAAAAATATTGATTTTATTTTCGAGGTTATAAGAAGAGAAGATGATTGGAAGAAAAAACTTTCTGATAAAATGAAATTATTCCAAGACTTTTATGAAAATTTTCAAGCAATGGATTCTGGATATATGAGTATGCCTCAATTAATAATAATATGTGAAGATGATAAACATATGGCTGAAACTTTTAAAGAAATTGTTTTGAATAAATTAGAAATTAATCAGATAAAACTATATTTTACTACAGATTTAAGACAAAATGAAGAAACTTTAAATAAGACTTTAGTTGAATTTAAGCTAGATAGTACTACAGGAAAATATAAAATTGCAAACATAGAGGTTAAACTTTTAGGAATGTAAGATATTATAAAAAAATGTAATCGATCATATGGGAATAATATAGGACATTTAAAAAAGTCTAGTTGATCATATGGGAATAATGTAGGACATTATATAAAATTATAAAATCAAATATGGAAATATAGGAGTTCCAATAGAAAATAATACTATATTGGAAATAAAGAAAAAATCACCACTATTAAATTTAAGTGGTGATTTTAATTTTGTTTCAATTAATTGTTAAAATAACATAATTGCTATAAATCTATTTTTAACAATTAATAAATAGGTTTTATTTATTGTTTTTTTAAAATTTTATTTATTGTTATTTTTAAATTTTATTTATTGTTATTTTTAAATTTTATTTATTGTTATTTTTAAACTTTTTCTTTATATTAAATGAAACTGCATCCTCATTATCAAATTCATATTCATAGTCAGAACTATCTAATTGAATTGGATCTAATTCTTCATCTGTGTTATCATATTTAGAAAAACCTGTTAATATAGAATTTTTCTTTTTTGTAAATATTGATGTAGAAGTTGTATCATTATCAACTGAACAAGTTGTTGATTGTGTTGTGCTATTTGCAAATTTTTCGAAATTGAATTTTTTAATAGTTTGTTTTTCCTTGTATTTTGCTTTTAAATAATCTAATTCAGCGGTACCAACAACACTCTTATTTCCTAAATCCCTAAGTTTATATAGGCAGTGCTTACCTTTAAGTGATTGAACTTTACCAGGTGCATATGCATCCTTAAATTTATACTTTATTCCACCTGCTTTAGGTTCATATTCACCTTTTGCCATATCATATGTAGAATTCCAATCCCACTCGCGTTTTTCGCCAAGTTCTTTAGACCACCATTCATTATCATCAGGAGAATTATTTCCAAAAACAATTTTATTTGCACAATTTGCAATAATAGTTTTTCCAAATTTATTTTTTTCAGCTCCTAATTGAGAAAGATTTTGTGCTGAAATTACAGCTCCTACTTTGTATTTTCTATACAATGTAAAAATTGATTCTGTAGAATTGCATATAAAATCAGAAAATTCGTCTATATATAAAAAATGTGGAATTCTAGAATCTTCATTTCCAGGTCTTCTTAATACAGAATACTGCATTAACATTAGGAAAAATAATCCGAAGGCTTTGTGTGCAGAAGCACCTAAATCTCCACGTCTTGTACAAACTAAAGTTATTTCACCTTTTAAAAGAGCTTTATCAAAATTTATATTATTAGATCTATTACATAGTATAGAGCGAACACCAGGATGTCGTAGAAGGTTATCTAATTGTGTACTGGCTGAATAGATAAACTTTTCTGTTTCAGCTCTACCAACACTATTTTCATAAAAATTTCTTTTGAAATAATTAATTACCATTGGATATTCTTCTGCTAGTGTTGGAATTTGTTTCATTTGTTCACACATATATTCAACTGCTTTAAAATCATTTAATAATGAAAGAAGATCTTCTAATGTTGGTAATTCTCCATTATGAAGTCTTGGATACATTTCTTTTAAAAGTATGGTTAGATTTTCAATTGCTTGATTAGAAAAATTTTCTCTATACGCAATTTCTAAGTCTGGAGCAGTTTTGCCATAAAGTCCAGATAAAACAGTAGATATAGCAATTGCTGTTTTTAATGGATCTTCAAAAATAAAAGGGTTTAGTCCAGGTGAATTTTTATCATTTGGATCTATTAAGTTTATTTTCATATTATAGCATTTTGCAACTTCTAATATTCTAGATGTTGATTCGAAATCAGGGCACATATATGTAAGTCCTAAATCTCTATATATCATATTTCCACCATAAATATTATAAATCATTTTTTTCATATAAACCTGAAAGACTTTAAGTTTTGATTCAACAGGTTTAATCATATTTAAATTAAAATTATTGTTTATATAGTCATTATCATACGGACATTTAAGATTTGCAAATCCACTTTTTAATGCAACAAATGCCAGTTCTTTACCATTTTCTTTTAGAAAAAACTTTTTATCTATATCTTGAGCTATCATTGGTTCAAATATCATAGAGGTTTTTCCAGAACCAGAAACACCTACTACAAGCATTTGATTAAATCTTCTTATTTCAGGAATTTTCATTATTTTTCCTGTTCCGGTATCTTTTCCAATTGCTACTTCACATGTGAATGGTCCAATTCCAGAAGGTTTTCCTGAAAGACTAATACCTTTATAATCAAAAATTGAATCCTTAATATCTTTAGAATCATCTACCTTTGTTATTAGCCATTGAACTATTGGATAAAATGTAGATAATGGAACATATGCTGAAAGCCAACAAAGTGCTGGTTGTATTAAATCACTATGTTGAGTAGCTATTATTGGGTAATTAGGAATCGATAATAAAAACATCCAATATGCAGCATTTAACCATTGAGTTATCATTGCTAGTATCAATATATATAATGATATTATATAAGAATAAAAAAATGAAATTTTGATTCTATCTGATGTTACAAATTTTGAGCTTCCGGAAAAAAGAAAAGCAAATACCGGGCATGCAAAAGCTAATGTGTATTGTATAGGGCCCCAATAAGAAACTGATATTCCTGTAAAGATCATAATTAGTATTTCAACTACTCTATCAACTACTAAATATGCTGTTATAAGAGTTAGTATAAATGTTGCAAATGTATTTCGATCTGTTTTTAACAGCTTTAAAAATTTATCTATATATTTCAAAAAATCCACCACTTTCATTAAAATAAATTATTACATCTATTATCTTACAAAATCGTTAAAATTTCAAGGGTTTTCGCTAAAATTTTTAAAATAATCCATATTAATGTCTACTATATAATATGCATATTCTGAAATAATATTTTGTAAAAAACTTGAATAACTTGAATATTATTAATATAATCTAATAAAATAAAAAAGAAGAATTGAAGGGAAAAGAAATGAATAAAAAAATTAAAAAAGAAAGTTTTATGCAAGGAGTACTTGCATTAATGGTTTCACAAGTACTTATAAAATTGTTAGGATTAATGTATAAATTATATCTAACTAATAAAGAAGGTTTTGGTGATGCAGGAAATGCAATATATAATTCAGGATACCAAATATATGCTCTATTACTAACACTTTCTTCAGTTGGAGTTCCAAATGCAGTATCAAAATTAGTATCAGAAAGAATATCATTAGGAAATTATAAGGGAGCACATAGAATATTCAAAATAGCTTTTTTTACATTTGCTTTAATTGGATTAATAGGTGCTAGTATTCTTTTTTTTGGAGCTGGAGCAATTTCTAGATTTAATGGAATTCCAGAAGCTGAATTAACCTTAGTTGCATTATCACCATCAGTTTTTTTTGTAGCAATAATATCTGTGTTTCGTGGATATTTTAATGGAAGAGGATCTATTAAGACAACAGCAAACTCTCAAACATTAGAACAACTTTTTAAAACTGTTTTAACAATTATTATTGTTGAAATAATTGGTATTTCAACAGGACTAAATACAACACTTATGGCAGCCGGAGCTAATTTAGCAACCACTTTAGCAATAATAGTAAGTTTTGTTTATATTTTTACATATTTTAGATTTCATAGAAAAGAAATAGGAAATGAAATATTAATTAGATCATCATCAAAAGTTATTGAGGAAAAAAAGAGCGTATTGGAAATAGTTAAAAATATATTATATGTTTCTTTGCCAATGTCTTTAAGTTCTATACTTAGTTCTATAAATAAGAATGTTGATGCAGCAACAGTTGTTAATGGAATAAAGAAATTTGCAAGTGAGGCAGAAGCTAAAGTACAGTATGGTATTTTAAGTGGGAAAGTAGATACATTAGGTACATTACCATTATCATTTAATATAGCTTTCGCAACAGCTCTAGTACCAGCGATTTCAGCTGCAAAAGCAAAAGGTGACATGGAATCATGTATAAAAAGAATCTCATTTTCTATATTAATAACTATTTTAATAGGACTTCCTTCAACTATAGGAATGTTTGTGTTTGCTCAACCAATTTTAGAATTATTATTTCCAAATGCACCATATGGAGCATTCGTTTTACAAATTTGTGCTGTAGCAATTGTATTTGCAGCTTTGATACAAACAATTAATGGAGCATTACAAGGATTGGGAAAAGTTTTTGTCCCAGCGATTGCTTTATTATTAGGAGTTATAGTAAAAGCAATATTAAATGTAGTGTTAACACAAATTCCTACAGATGTATTTATTTTTGGAGGAGCAGCAGGAGCAGCATTAGCAACCGTTATTTGCCAAATAATAGCATTTACAATAGGTTTTACTGTTCTGATTAAAACAGTAAACCTAAAGATAAACATTATTAAATGGTTCGTAAAACCAATTATGGCTACAGGTATTATGGTAATATTATCATATTCCATATATATTATATTTTCAGGAAATTTATTTTTACAAATAGGTTCATATACAATTAATTCTATTTTGTTTAAGAGCATAATTCCTTCAAGATTGGTTACAATAATAGCATTGGTTTTTGCTGTTATAAGTTATATTGTATCAATATTTATTTTGAAAATTTTTACAAAAGAAGATATTTCAATGATTCCATACGGAGGTAAAATATATTCTGTATTAGAAAAAATAGGGATATATAAAAAAATAATAAAGAATTAATATATGAAATTTAATATAATTGTAAAATTTATCAAAATTTTAAAGTATTAAAAAATAATAAATTTAGAAAAAACTTTAAAGTATTAAAAAATTTAAAAAAAATTAAAGTATTAAAAAAACATTAAAATTCAGAAAAACTTTTAGGTATTAAAAAAATAATAAACTTAGAAAAAACTTTAAGGAAATAAAAAAATAATAAAATTTAGAAAAACTTTAATTATAGAAAAAATATACAGAATAAAATAAAAAAAAATGAATATAATATTATAAATAATAAGGTAAATAAAAATTTTAAATCGATAAATTTAAATAAATTAATAAAAAAAATTGTAAAATGATTATTTTGATAAACATAATATTGTAAAACCCTGATATTTAAGGATTTTTTGCAAATATAGTAAAAAAAAGAAGGATTTTAAATTATTTTGGCGAATATTGATATTAGTAGATAAAAAAGCAAGTCTACATATACGAAACTATAGGAGGTAATGTATAATGAACAAATCTGATTTAATCGCAGCACTAGCTGCTAAAACAGGAAGCACAAAGAAAGATGCTGAAGCAACATTAAATGCATTTGTAGATGTTGTTACAGAAACATTAGTTAAAGGAGAAAAAGTTCAACTAGTTGGATTTGGTTCTTTCGAAGTAAGAAAAAGAGCTGCTAGAAAAGGAAGAAACCCTCAAACTAAAGAAGAAATTAAAATACCAGCATCAAAAGCTCCAGTATTCAAAGCTGGAAAAGCTTTAAAAGACCTTGTAAACAAAAAATAATGAAATTTATATAAAATATGAATTCATATAAAGATATAGATTTATAGTCTATATCTTTTTTTATATTTATAAATTCAGGTTTTATAAAGTATCTAATGTATTGAGTTAATTATTAAGTAAAAAGTTTGATTCAATCCTATAAAGCAAATGAAATTGTGTTTATGGTGAAGTGAAAAAGTAATTGCGATTTTTTAACAATAATTGTAATTCTAAATTGTTTTTATGTTGAAGTGAAAAAGTAATTGCAATTTTGTAATAACAAATAAAAGCTTAAATAAAGCTTAAATAAAATTGTTTTTATTTTAAAAAATTGAAAATTTGTATTGACAAAGTAATTAAATCAAGTTATAATTAATATCGTTATAAAACAATTGCCAGTAACATATATGCAGATGTGGCGGAACTGGCAGACGCACAGGACTTAAAATCCTGCGGTTGAATAAACCGTGCCGGTTCGATTCCGGCCATCTGCACCATTAATATCCCAAGAATTTGTATTGAATTCTTGGGTTTTTTGTTTAGATGTTACTAAATAAATCATAGTAATTAAATATGATTATTTTGATTTTATTATTGAAAAACGTTGAAAAAAACATAAAATTTTTAGAAAATGAATATAATTCTTTGAAGTCCAAGCATGAAAATATGCTTGGATTTTTTATATTATATTAATAAGAATTATATTAATATAAATTAATATAATTACTATTATTTAAATAGTAATTATGTAATTAATAATGGATATTTTTAAGAACTTCTAATTAAACATTAAGTTCATTAAACCATTATAAAAAAAACATTATAAACACATATTTAATTGTTATAATTAAAATACTAGAATAAATTTAAAAATAAATAAGTAATAATTTTTTTAATTTCCGCCATAGCGAAACAAATATATGATTAAATATATTTATCAGATATATTAAATTTAACAAGGAGTGAAATATGCATATAGAAATTTTAGTGAAGAAAGTTAGAAAAGAAAAAGATGTTACTTTAAATACATTATCAAAAAAATGCGGAGTATCAGTAAGTCATATAAATGACATAGAAAATAATTTAAAGATGCCGAGTTTAGTAGTGTTGGTAAAAATTTCAAAAGCACTGAATACTAGTATTCAAGAACTTTATAATGTTGAGTGGTGAAAATATGAAAAATGATTTTTTAGAAAAATATGAACAATCAATAAACGAATTAAAAAAGTTAATAAAAAATTCAAAAAAAAGGCCAAATGAAAAGGAATGGAATAAGTACGCATTTGAAAATGGATACTTATTAAGTGGAACAATAGGATATATGTCAGGAAAAACATTTAATACATTAACTAGGGAGTTTATTAAATGTAAATAATAACAAATTTAAAAATTATTTAATCAATTGGAAAATGAGTACACATAATAATGAGGAAATTAATACCTTAAATCTCTTGAAATATAAGTAAAAAAATGATAAAATAATAGAAGTTTTAAGAGAAAAGAGGAAATAATATGAACAATAAAAAAAACAAAGTAGCTTTTTGCTCTCTTGGATGTAAAGTAAATCAATATGAAACAAATGTTATTATGCAAGAATTTATTGAAAAAGGTTATGATGTAACAGAATTTAATGAATATGCAGATGTTTATATTATAAATACTTGTACTGTAACCAATATTGCTGATAGAAAATCAAGACAAATGATAAGAAAAGTTAAAGATATAAATCCAGAAGCTTTAATTGTTGCATGTGGATGTTATGCACAAGTTGGAAAAGATGAATTGCAAAAAATTAAAGAAATTGATTTAATATTAGGAAATAATGAAAAAAAAGAATTAGTAGATAATATAGAAAAACTACTAGAACAAAAAGATAGTATCTTAATAGAAAATGTAACAGATGTATTACACCAGAATGAATATATTGAATTTAAAACAGAAACTTTTGCAGAAAATGCAAGGGCCTTTATTAAAATTCAAGATGGTTGTGATAGGTTTTGTTCATATTGTATTATTCCATATGCTAGAGGAAAAGTAAGAAGTAGAAAAATTGAGAATATAATTAAAGAAGTTGAAAAAATTGCATCTAAAGGTATAAAAGAAATTGTTATTACAGGAATTCATATTGCTTCTTATGGTAAAGATTTTGATTATTCTATAACAATAATAGATGTTTTAGAAAAATTAAATAGTATTAATGGTATAGAAAGAATTAGATTAAGTTCATTAGAACCAACAATAATTACAAATGAATTTATTCAACAATTATCAAAATTAGATAAGATATGTCCACATTTTCATTTATCTCTTCAAAGTGGATGTAATGATACTCTTAAAAGAATGAATAGAAAATATACAATAGAAGAATTTGAAAATTGTGTTAATATAATTAGAAAAACATATAATAAACCGATACTAACAACAGATATTATAGTTGGTTTTCCGGGTGAAACGGAATTGGAATTTGAAAAAACTTATAATTTCTTGAAAAAAATAGATTTTTATAAAATGCATATTTTTAAATATTCACAAAGAAAAGGAACAAAAGCAGCAAGTATGCCAAATCAAATTGATGGAAAAGTAAAAGAATATAGAAGTAGAAAACTTATTGAATTATCAAATGAAAGTCAGTTAAAATATAATAATTGTAAAATAGACGAAGTGTGTGAAGTATTATTTGAGGAGAATGATGGTGAATATTATAAAGGACATACAAAAGATTATTTTATGGTAAAAATAAAAGCAGACGAAGAAAATTTACAAAATAAAATAGAAAATGTTATAATTTTTCATGCACAGTCAGATTGCTTAATAGGTAAAATAGCTGAAAAATAGTATTAATATAAAGACCAAGAAATAATAATTAGATATTGTAATTGATATATATGTGTAATATAATTAATACATAAAAATAATATAATTATTAAATTATTAAATTATTAAATTATTAAATTATTAAATTATTAGATTATTAGATTATTAGATTATTAAATTAATAAATTGAAAAATTAATAAATTGAAAAAATAAATAATAATAAAATTAAAATATTTAAAATTAATAAAATTAAAATATTAAAAATTAATAAAATTAAAATATTAAAAATTAATAAAATAAAAAAATTAGAAAATAAAAAAATTAGAAAGTAAAATAATTTAAAAATAAAAAAGTTATAAGGTTATAAAATTCAAAAATGAACTTTTTAAATTAAATGTAGAAAAATCTAATAAATCATATATAAATAGAAAGGAGATTAGATATAATTTATATTATATCTAACAGAAAAGATGGATAAGATAAATCTAAAAGAAAAATATTTAAAATTCTTTGAAGAAAAAGGTCATAAAATAATTCAAAGCTCTCCGGTTATTCCGGAAAATGATCCTACATGTCTATTTAACACAGCTGGTATGCAGCCACTTGTTCCTTATTTAAAAGGACAACCTCATCCAGAAGGAAAAAGGTTAGTAGATGTTCAAAAATGTTTCAGAACAAATGATTTAGAAGAAGTGGGAGATACTACACATCACACCTTTTTTGAAATGCTAGGAAATTGGTCATTAGGAGATTACTTCAAAAAAGAATCAATTACATGGAGTCTAGAATTTTTAACAAAAACACTAAATATTCCAATAGAAAAATTGGCAGTAACTGTATTTAAAGGAAATGATATAGTAGGCCCGGACAATGAGTCAGCTAATATATGGAGAAGTTTGGGTATAAATGAAAATAAAATTGCTTTTCTAGGTGAAGAAGATAATTGGTGGCCAAATATGGATTTAATTGGTCCTTGTGGACCGGATACGGAAATATTTTATTGGAGAAGTGAAAAAGATGTTCCAGAAGTATATAATCCAGATGATAAAAACTGGGTTGAAATTTGGAATAATGTTTTCATGCAATATAATCATGAACCAGACGGTAATTTTATACCATTAGCAAATAAAAATGTTGATACTGGAATGGGTGTTGAAAGAGTAACTGCTATATTAGAAGGTAAAACTGATAATTATGCTTCATCAATTTGGCAAGATATAATAACTAAAATAGAATTGATTTCTGGAAAAAATTACAATGATTCGAAATATACTAGAAGTATGAGAATAATAGCAGATCATATAAGAGCAATTGTAATAATAAGCGGAGATGAAGCTGGAATTGAACCATCTAATACAGACCAAGGATATGTATTAAGAAGATTAATAAGAAGAATGATAAGATATGCCAGAAATTTAAATATAAATATAGAAGATAATTGGGAACAAGAATTAGCAGAAATGATAATTTCAAAATATTCAATATATTATAAGGAATTAGAAAAAAATCATCAAAAAATATTAGAAGTCTTAAAAAATGAAAAAGTAAGATTTAACAGAACCTTAGAAAAAGGTTTAAGAGAATTTGATAAAATAGTAAGGATTATAGAAGGTAAAAGAATAGAGGCTGATATTGCATTTAAATTATATGACACATTTGGTTTTCCAATCGAATTAACTAAAGAATTAGCAGACGAAAAAGGATTAATAGTAGATATAAATGGATTTAATAAAAAGTTTCAAGAACATCAAGAAAAATCAAGAACTGGAGCTGAACAAAAATTTAAAGGTGGATTATCTTCAACAGGTGAAATGGAAATAAAATATCATACTGCAACACATTTGCTTAATGCTGCATTAAAGAAGGTTTTAGGAACTCATGTACATCAAAAAGGTAGTAATATAACTTCTGAAAGGATGAGATTCGATTTTTCACATGACTCAAAAATGACTGATGAAGAGAAAAAACTTACAGAACAATTAGTTAATGAATATATACAAAAAGGTATTAATGTTGATAAATTCGAATTAAAAAAACAAGATGCAATAGACATGGGAGCAGAGGCAATGTTTATAGACAAATATGGAGAGATTGTAACTGTGTATAAAATAGAAGGTGTTTCTACTGAAATTTGTGGTGGTCCACATGTTAAAAATACAATAGAACTTGGGCATTTTAAAATTCAAAAGGAAGAAGCTAGTTCATCAGGAGTAAGAAGAATTAAAGCAATTTTGGAAGAGTAGTGATGTTTGAAAATTTTAAAAAATAGATTAAACGTATAATAATACTGAAATAGCAATAGTGTTAAAATGATGGTAATAGTAATATAATAATTACAAGAGTATTAAAATGAAAAGAATATCAAATTTATACTGGTATTCTGAAAATTATTATATAATAACAAAAAAATTTAAGGAGGCTAAAAATAGATGGATGATTGTCTTTTTTGTAAAATAATAAATGGAGATATTCCTTGTAATAAGGTATATGAAGATAATGATATTTTAGCCTTTTATGATGTGAATCCAGCAACTCCTATACACATATTAGTTATACCAAAAAAACATATAGTATCTGTAATAGATGTTAAACCTGAAGAGGCTTTTTTTATCTCAAAAATTTTTAGGGTTATAAATGAAATAGCTAAAAATATGAAATTTGATAATGATGGATTTAGAGTTATTACAAATTGTGGGAATGATTCTGGACAAGAAGTAAAGCATTTGCATTTTCATGTACTAGCTGGAAGAAATCTTGGTTCAAAAATTATAGAATGAAATTAGTGTAATTAAAAATGATATATTTTTACTACTAAACATAAAAGAATATAAAGTATAAGTATTAATGAAAAAATTATACAAATAATGATTAAGTAATTAATAAAAAGGAGAAAAAATGTCTAATACAAGATATAATAAGGTATTAACTGTAATATTAGTGATTCTATTAATTGCAATTCTTGGAATAGCTGGATATTTTGGATATGAATATTATAAAAAATATATAAATAATAAAGAAACAACAAGTGTTTTACAAGAATTTGATAAAATTATTGTTGAGTTAGCTAATGAAGAAAGTTTAAATGACAATACTAATAGTGTGGAGCCTAGTAATGAAAATAAAGCAATAAATAAAGGTATTGATACAAAAGAACTTTATTATAGAGGATATAAGGTTATAGGAAAATTAGAAATGCCGAGTGTAAATCTACAATACCCTATATTAGATATGCTTACTGATGCAAAAGCTATTGATTACTCAATTGCTATGCAATATGGAGCAGGTGTAAATAAGGTTGGAAATACAGTTATTATTGGCCATAACACATATAATGGAACCTTTTTTGGAAAAAATAAAAAAATGAATATTGGTGATAGTATATATGCAACAGATTTAAATGGTAATAGAGTGGAATACGAAATATATAATAAATATACTACACCCGGTTCGGATTTTTCATATGCAAGCAAAAATACAAATGGCACTAAGGAACTTACTTTAGTTACTTGTGAGAATAATAATAAAAATAGATTGATAATATGTGCTAAAGAAAAAAACATTATTTAAAACTAGTCAAGCATAGATTTAAAAGTATACAGTTACGCATATATTTAAAAGTATATAGTCAATAAAAAATTTAAAAGTATTTTGTTTAAAAAAATGGTGAAGTGAAAAAGTAAGTGCAATTTTGTTCAAAAAATTAATAATTATTATAAAATTAGTTGACAAAATAGTATTAAATGAGGTAAAATAATAAGTGCATGTTGATGCACTTTGATGGTAGATGTAGCTCAGTTGGTTAGAGCGCTAGTTTGTGGCACTAGAGGCCGTGGGTTCAAATCCCATCTTCTACCCCATTTATATATTGGGCTGTAGCCAAGCGGTAAGGCATCAGACTTTGACTCTGACACCGCTAGTTCGAATCTAGCCAGCCCAACCATAAATTAACCGTGAACTATTTATTTTAAATAGTTCACGGTTTTTATAATGCAATTTTATTTTGTTAAATATTTTTTATATATACATTGTATTGTAATTTTGCTAAATATTTTTTAGATAAACACTACATTGTAATTGTGTTAAATATTTTTTCAAATATAAATTATTTTGCATACGATTATTAGATAATACTAACAGCAGCCTCTATTTCCGCCACAGCAACAGCATACGAATATTAATATAATTATTATCCAAATGCAACAATCACCACCAAAATCGAAACCACCACAACCTCTGTTCTCTTGCATATAAAAACCTCCTTTTTTAAAAATTGTATAAATTAATCTTTTGTATATGATATATACTATTCTAAAAGGAAAAAAGTGTTACAATATAAAAAAAGGTCTATACAAAAAATACAAAATAGTGTTATAATCAAAATAATTATAAACTGATGAAAAAATATGGAGGAAGTAAAATGGGAAATATAGTATTATTAGATGATTTAACTATTAATAAAATTGCAGCAGGAGAAGTTATTGAAAGACCTGCATCTGTGGTAAAAGAATTAGTTGAAAATTCAATAGATGCTGGAGCAACAAATATTTCTGTAGAAATAAAAAATGGAGGAATATCATATATAAGAATCACTGATAATGGTAAAGGTTTTTTGCCGGATGATTTGGAAATTGCTTTTGAAAGACACGCAACTAGTAAAATAAGAAATGCTGATGATTTAGAAACTGTTAAATCAATGGGCTTTAGAGGTGAGGCATTAGCAAGTATAGCAGCAATATCTAGAATTGAACTTGTTACAAAAAGTAAAGAACATGATATTGGGTATAAAGTGGTTGTTGAAGGCGGAAATATATTAAGTAAGGAAGAAATTGGTTGTCCACAAGGAACTACAATTACAATTGAAAATCTTTTTTATAATACACCTGTACGATATAAATTTCTAAAAAAAGATTTTACAGAATCAGGATATATAGAAGATGTTATTACTAGAATTGCTTTGATTAATCCTAGTATTTCCGTAAGATTAATAAATACAGGAAAACCAATAATTCAGTCAACAGGTAGTGGAGAAATAAAAGATATTGTATATTCTATATATGGAAAAGAAATTGCAGATAATATAATTAATGTTAATTATTTTTATGATGATATGGCAATTACAGGAGTTATAGGAAAACCAAGTATTTCTAGATCTAATAGGACTAATCAAATGTTTTTTGTAAATAAAAGGTTTGTAAAAGATAAAACGCTTTCAAGTGCTGCTGAACAGGGGTATAAGGGAATGCTAACAATTGGTAAATACGGTTTTATGATATTAAATGTAGAAATAGATCCACATAAAGTTGATGTTAATGTTCATCCTGCAAAGTTAGAAGTGAGATTTGAAAATGAGAGTGAGGTTTTTAAATTAGTTTATCACGCAATAAAAGAATCGTTATTTAAATCTGATTTTTTAGGTCAAAGTGATGAGCAAAGAGAAAGCATGATTAATCAAACAAGTAATAATGAACCAAGATCTTACGGTGGTTTTTTTAAGAATATTATAAATAATCCAAAATTAGATAATAAAAAAGAATATGAAATACATAACAATATTATAGAAGATTTATATAATACTAAAACTGGGATAAATGAAGTGAAGGAATTGTATTCTTATTCTAATAATATAGATAATACAGAATTAAATACAAATGATGACGAGATTAGAATCAATGAAAAACAAGAAGAATTAATAGACAGTTTTCATGATAAAAATATACAAGCTAACATTGAAAAAAATGATGTTTATAATGATGAAAAATCACCTATAGATGAGGTTGAAGAGCAAATAAGATTAATGATGTCAAAAGGTAGAACTGAATTAAAAGAAAAAGTTAATATAGAGGAAAATCTTAATATAGAGGAAAATGTTAATATCGAGGAAAATATAGAAAAAGTTGAAACAGAAATTAGTAATAGTTTAAAAGAAGCTAAAGAAAGAGCTAAAATAATTGAGGATGAATCTAAAAATGAAATTTTAAAAGAAAAATTAATAAAAAAAATTAATTGTAGCAATGAATCTAAAAATTCGTTTGAAGAAATGTATATAAAAACCTTTGGAATAAAACCAAAGGATAATTCAGAATTGAATGACCCAAAAGAAGAATATATATTAGACCAGATAGCTAAAACAGTTGAAAATATATCTATGTTTACAAATTCAGCAGTTTTATTACGTCCATCTTATAAAATAGTTGGTGTTTCTTTTAATACATATATAATATTAGAGATTGAGGATGAAATGTATATTCTAGACCAGCATGCAGCTCACGAAAGAATTTTATATGAAAGAGTAAAGAAAAATTATTATACTAATTCTGGAAAAGAATCACAGTTAATGTTGTTGCCAGATGTTATAACATTAACTCATAAAGAAATGGGTGTATTAAAAGATAATATAAGTTTATTTGAGCAGGCAGGTTTTGTTTTAGAAGAATTTGGTGAAAATACTATTAAATTAACAGGTGTTCCAAATATTTGTATAGATCTAGATACAAAAGAATTGTTTTTAGAAACATTAGATGAAATAAATACTGTTGCAAGAACAGCAAAACAGGAAATAGAGGAAAAATTTATTGCAACAATTGCATGTAAAGCAGCAGTGAAGGCAAATATGTCATTATCTATACAAGAAATAGATGTTTTATTACAAGAATTATTATTGTTACAAAATCCATTTACATGCCCTCATGGAAGACCTACAGCGATAAAGATGAGTAGAGCAGAAATAGAGAAAAAATTTTCAAGAAGATAAAAATTAGAATTAATAGTATCTATATAAATAATAATTAGAAGTTTTCGATATATATTAAAAAAATAAGGTAAATAAGTTGATAGATTCAAATTATAAAGAAAATCTAATTAGAAAATATATTTAAAAATAGTACTAGATTAAAAAAATAAGAGAAGAATTATAGAGGTGATAATGTGGAAAAACCCAAAGTGATAGTTATTTGCGGGCCAACTGCATCTGGTAAAACTGCTTTGTCAATTGAACTCGCAAAAAAGATAAATGGTGAAATAGTTTCTGCAGATTCTATGCAGTTATATCAATATATGGATATAGGGACAGCAAAACCTTCAAAAACCGAAATGGATGGGATACATCATTATTTAATTGATTGTATTTCACCAGAATTAAGATATAGTGTGGCAAATTATAAGAAACAAGCTATAGAATCAATAGAGACTATTTTAAAAAAAGGAAAAACACCAATTGTTGTTGGTGGAACAGGATTATATATTGATTCTCTTATATATGGAATAGAATATGATGATTATGAAGTAGACTTAGTATATAGAGAAGAACTTGAAAAAATTTGTGACGAAAAAGGATTGGAATTTTTGTATCAAAAAGCAGAGGTTATTGATCCTAAGGCAATAGAAAAAATAAGCAAAAATGATAAAAAAAGAATATTTAGAATACTAGAAATATATAACTCGACAGGTAAAACAAAAACACAACAGGAGATTGAATCAAGAAAAAATGATATACCATATGATTATAAAGTTTTTGCTATTAATATTGATAGAGAAAAATTGTATCAAAGAATTAATTCAAGAGTTGATATTATGATTAAAAATGGTTTGATAGAAGAAGTAAAAAATTTAATAGGGAAGTATAAATTTATACCAACAGCGTTACAAGGTCTAGGATATAAGGAAGTTGTAGATTATATAAATAATAAGTATTCAAAAGAAGAAATGATAGAAAAAATTAAAATGGAAACTAGAAGATATGCTAAAAGGCAGATTACTTGGTTTAAAAAGAATAAGCAAACAATATGGTTGGATGGATTAATTGATAGACAAAATAATATAAATATTATTTTGGAGGGAATGAAGTGAAAAAAAACAAAATAATGCAATCTATAAAAAGAATAACTAAAAAAGTATTTATAACTAAGAAAAGAACTATTATTTTTATTGTAGTTCTATTAGTTATTTTGTTTGGAACATATAAATTTTTCGACTTATTAAATGACTCAAATACAACTTTTTTAGTTGAAAATGGAAGAATTTCGCAACATGAAACAGTAGAAGGTTTTTTATTAAGAAGTGAAACTGTAGTAGTTGGAGAAAACTATGGTAATGAGCTGATTCAAATAAGAAACGAAGGTGAAAAAGTTGGAAAAGGAGAACCAATATTTAGATATACTTCTCAAAATGAAAAAGAAATAAACGAAAAAATTCAGGAATTAGATATACAAATTCAAGAGGTATTAAAAAATGAAATAGTGTTTTTTTCAAGTGATATAAAATTATTGGATAATCAGATAGAAGAAGCTTTAATAGATTCTTATAAAATAAATGATTTAAAAAAAATCAATGGATATAAAAAAGATATTAATTCATATATGACAAAAAAAGCAAAAATCGCTGGGAGTTATAGTAAGAATGGTACAATAATTAAGGATTTAATTACTCAGAGAAATGAATATGAAAAACAATTAAATAATAGCTCAGAGTATATTAAATCAGCTACAAGTGGTATTGTATCATACAAGATTGATGGATTAGAAAATGTTTTGAAAATAGGAGATTATAATTATTTAAGCACAGAATTTTTAAAAGGATTAAATATAAAAACTAGTCAAATAATTTCAAGTAATTCTGAGAAAGGTAAGTTAATAGATAATTTTAAATGTTATATTGCATGCACTTTAAACTCAGAAGAATCAAAAAAAGCAAAAGTTGGTGATTTATTAAAATTAAGATTACCAAATACATCTGAAATTACAACAAAAATAGAATTTATAAAGGACGAAGAAAATGGGGATAGACTTTTTGTTTTTGAAGTAGAAAATGAAATTAATGAATTAATATCATCAAGGAAGATTGTTGTTGATGTAATATGGTGGAGTGATACTGGTTTGAAGGTTCCTGTTTCAGCTGTAAATAATGAGGAAAAATTAACATATGTAGTTAGAAATAAAGCAGGGTACGAGGAAAAAGTGTATGTTAAAGTTTTAAGACAAAATAATAAATATGCAATAGTGAAAAATTATTCCAATGAAGAACTTGTTAATTTAGGTTATGATTTAAATAATCTATCAGGTAAAAAATCTATTTCATTATATGATGAAATAAAATTTAGGACAAATGGAAAATAATGTTACGAAATTGTTACATTAATATTAAATTAAAATTACAAATTAGTAAAACTATTGACAATTATTATTAAAAGATAGATACTATTAGCAGTAATACTAATGAAAAGTATTTTATAGGAGGTTATATATATGTCGGGAGCTATTATGAATAAGGTTTGGGATTTGTTCGGTATGGATGCGCCAGAAGAAAAAGATGAAATCAATGAATATGAGGCAGAAGAAACAACAGAACCAGAAACAGATGATTTTGATGACAGAAGAATATGGGGTAGACGTAGTTCTAAAGTAGTAAATTTACCACAATCACAACAGATTAAAATGGTAATATCACAACCAACATCTTTTGAACAATCTGAAAGTATTTGTGACCTATTGAAAGAAAAAAAATCAGTAATAGTAAATCTAGAATACGTAAATAAAGATATAGCAAGACGTATAATAGATGTTATTAGTGGAGCAGTTCATGCATTAGATGGACATATGAAAAAAATTTCAAATTCAATATTCTTAATTGCACCATATAATTATGATATAACAAATGAAATGGCAAGAGAAGAAATAAAAAATAAATTATCAGTTTCATGGTTAAAAAATAGTATAAATAATTAATATGGATATAATAATTCTATAAATAAATTTATATTGCTATAGATATATACATTAAGAAATAGGAGGAACAATATGCATACACCACTTGATATAGAAAATAAAAAATTCTCGAAGCAAATGATGAATGGTTATAGTGTTGAAGAAGTAGATGAATTTTTAGATCAATTAACTACGGATTTTGAAATAAAATGTAGAGAAACTGCAGAGTTAGAAAGAAAAGTTGAAGAATTAGAAAGAGAACTATCACATTATAAAACAATAGAAGGAACACTACAAAACACTTTAGTTATAGCTCAATCAGCTGCAGATGAAGTTAAAAACACTGCAAAAGCTCAAGCAGAACAGATCTTGAAATCAGCAGAAGGTTCAGCAAGACAAGCAGCAGATAATTTAAATCACGAGATAGCAATGAAAAAAAGAGAAAAAGATGAAATGGAAAAACAGTTTGATATATATAAAGCAAAAATGGAATCTCTTTTAATATCACAATTAGAATTATTAAAAGAAATGAAAAAAGATGAGTAAAATATAAAAATATATCAGGGGGAAGTTAAAACGTTTCCCTCTGTTTTTTTATGTGGTAATTCAAAACAAAAAATGTATTACAATGTTACAATAGTATTAAATGTATGTTACAATTCCATTAATATTATTGACATATGAGAAAATAAGAATAAAATGTATGTATAATTATAAAACATTTTAGATAGCAGGTGAAATATGAGAGTTATAAGTGGAACAGCGAGAGGAACAAAATTAGAAACAATAGAAGATATTTCAACTAGACCTACACTAGATAGGGTTAAGGAATCGCTGTTTAATATAGTAAGTTTTAGAATACAAGAATCAAGAGTTTTAGATATTTTTGCAGGAAGTGGGGCAATTGGAATTGAATTTTTAAGCAGAGGTTGTAAACATGCTGTTTTTTGTGATCAATCTGTAGAAGCTGCAAAAATAATAAATAGAAATTTAGATAAAACACATTTAAAACAAAATGCAAAAATATTAAATATGGATTATAAAAATTGTTTGATAAATTTATCTAAAACAAAAGAAAAGTTTGATATGATATTTATAGATCCACCTTATAAAGCAAATTTGGCAGCAGACGCAGTAAAGCAGATTATAGAGTTAAAATTGTTAGAAAAAGATGGTATAATAATTATTGAAACTGATGAACAAAATAGAGACACTTATGAATTAAGCAAATTAAACATAGAAATTTATGATAATAGAAAATATGGTAGAGTAAATCTCATATTTTTAGTTGAAAGGGGTTAAATTAATGGAAATATTTACATTATTAGAAGCATTAGAAGATATATTAGAAAGAAGTAAAGGTGTACCATTTTCAAATAAATGTATAATTGACAAAGAAGAAATTCTAGAAATAACAAAAGAAATAAGATTAAAACTACCAGAAGAAATGAAACAAGCGAAGTGGGTTAAAGAAGAAAGACAAAGAATTCTAGTAGAAGCTCAAAAAGAAGCAGATGATATAGTTAAAGAAGCAGAAAATAGAATTATTTCTATGATAGATGAGCATGAAATAACAAGAAAGGCATATGAGAAAAAAGCTGAGATAATAGAAACAGCAAACGAAATGTCTAGAGAAATATCTAAAGGAACAAAAGATTATGCAGACAACATTTTATCAGGTTTAGAGGTTGCTTTAGAGGATGCTTTGAAAATAATTCAAAATAACAGAAAAGAATTACATTAATATTATTAAAGAAATTATAATATAAAAAAATAAAAAATTAATTCAATGAACGTAGACTTAATAATAATAGAACAATATTATTATTATAAAGTTTACGTTCTTTAAATTATTGTAATATTATTATTGTTTTTTAAAAATCGTTATGATAAGATAATGAAAGATATAACAATAAAAAATGGGAGGAATATGTCTTGGCAAAACATGGTAGAAAAAAAAGTGTCAAAAGAAAAAATAAAAGTGGAATTAGTTTAGATGCAGCAGTAGTTGTAATGATATTAGTAAGTATTCTACTAGCAGTTCTTATATATTCTAATTCTGGTGTGATAGGAGAAATATTATCACCAATGCTAGGTGGTTTTATTGGTTTTGTTAAATATATTATACCAATAGGTACATTTGCAATTGCATTGTATTTGGCTTATGATGATAAAGATTATTTAATATCTAAGCTTATTCAGTATGGAATTCTAATATGTTGTTTGACTTCAATATTAAGTATATATTCTTTTTCTTTAGGAAACATTGATTATAATAGTAATTTAGCAAATATAATTGATAGAGCATATTATCTAGGTAGTATGAATAATGGTGGTGGAATTATTGGTGCTATCATTTCCGTATTTTTAGTAAAATTAGTAGGTTATACTGGAGCAATTATTATAGCATTAGGACTAGCTGTTATTTTAATTGTATGTATGTTTGGATTTAAACCAACTGAAATGATAAAACGTTATTTTGAAAATATTAAAAATAGAAAAGAAGATTTAAGACAAGCACGTATGAATTCTAAGAATAATTTTGATAAAAATGAGGATAGAAATGAAATTCCAATAAGGGAAACAGCAAAACAAAGAAGAGAAAGAGAAAAAGAAGAAAGTAGAAAAGCAGCAGCAATGATAGATCCTGAGCAGTTTAAAATAAATCTTGACATTGACCAAGAAGAAAATAAAAAATCAAAGGAATTTGGATTGTTTGGTAAGAAAAAAGGAAAAGTTGAAAATGACATAGGATTTATAGAAAATGATATATTCAAAAAGGTTGAAGAAAAGAAAGAAGAAAAGAATATTAAAGAGGAAATGCAGTTACAACATGCAATGGAAGTAGAAGATGAAAATTATGAGTATCCACCAATTGAATTGCTAGCAAAAACTACAAAAAAAGCTCCTAAGGGTGGAGCAAAAGCCTTAACAGATACTGCATCTAGATTACAAAAAACATTATATAGTTTCGGTGTTTCTGCAAAAGTAGAAAATGTTTCTGTAGGTCCTGCTATAACAAGATACGAACTTAAACCAGCTGAAGGAGTTAGGGTAAGCAAAATTGCTAATTTAGCTGATGATATAGCTTTAAATTTAGCAGCAGAAACAATAAGGATAGAAGCTCCAATTCCAGGAAAACAAGCTGTTGGAATTGAAATACCAAACAAAGAAAAAGAGATGGTTCATATAAGAGAAGTTGTCGAAAGTCCAGAATTTGCAAATAATAAATCAAAATTAAGTATTGCATTAGGAAAAGATGTTGCAGGTCAACCTATGATAGCAGATATTGCTAAAATGCCGCATGTGTTAGTCGCAGGTTCTACAGGGTCAGGTAAAAGTGTATGTATTAATACAGTTATTACAAGTATAATATATAATGCAAAACCGAGTGAAGTAAAATTAATAATGGTAGACCCGAAAATTGTTGAATTATCTGTTTATAACGGAATACCACATTTATTAATTCCAGTTGTTACAGAACCAAGAAAAGCTGCAGGAGCACTTACATGGGCGGTTCAAGAAATGGAAGATAGATACAATAAGTTTGCTGTAAAAGGTGTAAGAGATTTGGCTGGTTATAATAAAGTATTAGAAAAAGAAGAGTTTGGAAGGTTACCTCAAATAGTAATAATTATTGATGAGTTAGCAGACTTAATGATGGTTGCTGCAAAAGATGTAGAAGATGCAATATGTAGATTAGCTCAAAAAGCCAGAGCAGCAGGAATGCATCTAGTTATTGCCACACAAAGACCATCAGTTGATGTTATAACAGGTTTGATTAAGGCAAATGTACCATCAAGAATTTCATTTGCTGTTTCATCACAAATAGATTCTAGAACTATTTTAGATATGGCAGGTGCGGAGAAACTTCTTGGGAAAGGTGATATGTTATTTTATCCAGCAGGAGCATCAAAGCCTGTAAGGGTTCAAGGTGCGTTTATTTCTGATGATGAAGTAGAAAAAATAGTAGATTTTGTAAAGGCTAACGGACAAGCAAATTATAGAGAAGATATTATTCAAAGCATAGATAAAGCAAATTCAACAGATAGAGAAATAGATGAAGATACTAATGATGATGATACAGATCCACTTTTGTTAGATGCTATTGAAATGGTTGTTGAAACAGGTCAAGCATCAACTTCGTTTATCCAAAGAAGATTTAAAGTAGGTTATGCAAGAGCTGGAAGAATAATTGATCAGATGGAGGAAAGAGGAATAATTTCTGGATACCAAGGAAGTAAGCCAAGAGAAGTTTTAATGCCAAAAGAGAGATGGGAAGAGCTAAAAATGCAACAAGAGAGTTAAAATCAAGATGAAATTAATTATAAATTTCAAAACTAAAGAAAAAGGAGAGATTACAGTTGCTTGAAAAGGAAAAAATATTTTCGAAGTTTAATGTAACTGATTATAATTTTAGATTAGAAGAGATTTTAGAAAGGAAAAACTTTTCCGAAGAAGCAGAAAATCTCTTGCTTAGCTTGTTCTATAAAATAGAAGGTTGTTATAAGGATTATGAGACAGTTAAGAATACAAATATAACTGAAAAAGACTTTATAGAAAAACTGATTAATATAATAGATTATAATTGTGACGAAATAAAAATTATTAAGCCAGTATTAGGGATAGAAGTTCCTAAATATAAAATATTAAAAAACAAAAAAATTATAGAAGTATTTCCAAATGAATTTAATTTATTATATGCAATATTTAAGATATCAACTTTTTCATTAGAAAAACAAAAAGAAATAGATTTCTTAAATATTTGTATATCATATGTCTTAAATGAAGGAAATTCTATTAGTAATTCTGAAATAATAAGAGATTTTACCGGCTGGGCTTGGGAAATTGCCTCAAATGAAATAGAAAGTATTGATATTAATATCTTTTATAAAAATATTATTTTTTTATTAGGGGAACAATTTGTACAAGATAAATTATTAAATAAGGATTTAATGGAAACAATAGAAGAAAAAATGTTGTATATTTATGGAAAAGAACAAAGTAAAATTGCAATAAAAAAATTACAACAATTTCTATTATCCATATATAGTAATACAGATAATGGAAAAAAAAGAAATGTTATGTTACAAATAAGAAACATTGAAAATAATTTAAAAGAACTACAAAATAAGCCAGAGTTTATTTCTAAAATAAAAGAAATAAATGATAAAAAAATAAAAAAAGTAAATAGGATAAATAAAATTTTATCAAACATCGTTTTTATAAGAAAAGAATTTCTAAGACGTAATGAAATATTATCAGATGAACAGAAAATTTTTAGTATAAGTCATTTGGTAGAAATTCTTGAAGCAGAAAGGAAAGCAGCAGTAGTAATAATTAATGACAATAATAATCTAATAAATCCACTTAATTATGCTAGAAAATTAAATGATGTTACACAAGAATTAAAGAAGTATAAAGAATTAAAAATAGACAAAAACTCTAATGCTGATATAGACAAATATCTAATTGAATTTCAAAAAATATTTTTTGATGGAATGATTAATAAAATAAGAAATTCTAATACTAAAAAAGAATTGATAAGCTTGATTTATGAATTAAGATATTATAATTATTTACCATATAAGAATGGTGTTAAACTTAGATTTGATAAGAGGATAAGTGAAAAATGGGAAGATGTTTGTATTGAATTAATAGAAAAGCTGCTAGATAATAATATAATAGATGTTATGGCAGAAAACGGAAAATTGAATTATGATATTGTAAAATATATATTATCTACAAAAATAATGAAAATAGAAAATATTCATATAAAAATGACAAAATTTAATAATAAATTAGAAATTGAATATTATGATGGTAATACAATAGAACATAAAGTGGAAATGGAAACTTCAGAAATATCAAATATAAAAATTAAATCTGAGAGAAGAATAAAGTTATTTATTTAGAAAAGGAGAATTAAATTTATGAAAATTACATTTTTAGGTGCAGCAAGGACTGTAACAGGTTCGAATTTTTTAGTAGAAGGTGCTGGAAAAAAAATACTTATTGACTGTGGAATGTATCAAGGTAAAGCAGAAGATGAATTTCAAAATGATGAGCCATTTGAATTTAGTGTAGATGAAATAGATTATGTATTGTTAACACATGCTCATATAGACCATTCAGGAAGAATTCCAAAGTTATATAAACAAGGATATAGAAACCCAATAGTTACAACAAAAGCGACATGCGATTTATGTTCAATAATGCTCCCTGATAGTGGTCATATACAAGAAATGGAATCTGAATGGAAAAACAAAAAAAGAAAAAGAAAAGGTAAAGATGTAATTGAGCCAATGTATACAGCAGAGATAGGTAGACAATGTTTGGAAATTTTTAGACCTGTTAGTTATGATGAAATAATAGAAATAGATGAAAATATTAATGTTAGATTTAATGATGCAGGTCATATGTTAGGTTCAAGTATAATAGAACTATGGATAAAAGAAGAAGGGGTAGATAAAAAAATAGTATTTACTGGAGATCTTGGTAATAATGATATTCCATTATTATCTGCACCAACAATGATAGCTGATGCGGATTATCTAGTTATGGAATCAACATATGGTGGAAGGCTGCATATTAGAAATGATGAAAAAGCAGAAGCTTTTTTAAATATTGTATATGAAACAATAAAAAAAGGTGGGACTGTTGTTATACCTTCATTTGCTGTGGGAAGAACACAAGAGATATTATATGAATTAAATCATTTAAAAGAGGTTCAGGATAATGAGGAATTTAGAGAAAAATATGATTTATTAATGCATACACCAGTTTATGTAGATAGTCCTCTTGCCATATCTGCTACAGAAATTTTCAAGGAAAATATGGAGTTATTTGATGAAGAGACCCAGGAATTAATAAAAAGTGGAGATAATCCATTAGAATTTCCAGGATTAAATTTTACAAGAACTGCTGATGAATCAAAAGAATTAAATGAAAAAAATGAGCCAGCAATTATAATATCAGCTAGTGGTATGTGTGAAGTAGGAAGAATAAAACATCATTTAAAACATAATATTTGGAATCCAAATAGTACTATTTTATTTGTTGGATACCAGGCTCCAGGTACATTGGGTAGAAAAATTGTAGATGGAGAAAAAAAGGTAAAAATATTTGGGGAAGAGATATCTGTTCATGCTAGAATTGAATATATTGAAGGGTATTCAGGACACGCGGACCAGGAAGCTCTTATGCATTTTGTATATTCATTTTTAAAAAAGCCACAACATATTTTCTTAGTTCATGGAGAAATTGAAGGTCAAAACAGTTTGAAAGAGAAAATTATTTCACAAACAAATATTCCAGTATCAATACCAGAATATGGGGAAACATATAATTTAGACGATACAATAAAAATAATAGATAAAATAGAAAATAAAGCTGTTCAGAATTTCCTAAGACTTGAAGTGATAGAAAGAATGAAAACATTAAAAGAAGAACTTGAAGATATGGAAAATATTGTTAAAGAAGATATTTTGTCAGAAAATGCAAATGATTCAGATATTGCAGCTTTAAATGAAAAAATTAAAAATTTAGAACAACAAATAGTAAAAATAGTTGATAATAGTGAAAAATAATACAAAAGAAAAATGAGGAGATAATTCTATGATTGATAAATATTATAATGATGCAATAATAGGAAATAAAAGTATTACAGCAAGTTTTACTAATAGGGGTGAATTATTAAGATTTTATTACCCAACTGTAGATTATAAACAGTTTATAGATTTTTTTCATGTAGGTGTAAAAGTAAATGATTCTTCATTAATATATTTGCATGATGATTTAAATAATTTATATAAACAGTATTATTCAGAAAACACAAATGTATTAAATACAGAAATAGAAAACACATATTTTAAATTAAATATAATTCAGACTGATTTTGTGCCAATTAATAAAGATATACTTATTAAAAGGTATACATTTAAAAATAATAATTTTATTGATTTGGAATTAAAAACATTTGTACATAGTAAAATAATTTCAAATAATGGTAATTGTTTTGGAAGCAAGATACTAGCTAATGGTGTTTTACAATATAATCATAATTCTAATATATGTACATTTTCTAAAAATAAAATTTGGAAATATCAATTAAATGATGTATCAAATACTATTAAAACAGGAAATTTAGAAGATAAAGATTATATTGGTATGTCTTCAGATTCTGCTATAAGTTTCGACCTTGGAGTTATTAGACCAGGAGAAATTAAATATTTTGACTTAATTGTCTATCCAAATATTAATCAAGAAGATGAAATTAATCATATTGATGAAATAGAGAAAAAAGTTCAAGAATTAAAAAAAGTAGAAATTTTTAGAGAATTATCAAATACAAAAAGATATTGGAGAAAATATGTACAAGATCATGATATGATTAAAATAAAGGAAAAAGATGAAAAAGTATTTGCTAAAATAAGAAAAATATATGTTAGAAGTATTTTGCTCTTTCCATTGTTGATAAATAATTCAACAGGAGGAATGGCTGCTGCTATTGAGGTTGATGAATCAAAAAGTAAAAGTGGTGGTTATTCATATTGTTGGACAAGAGATGCAGTTTTTACAACTAAAGCGTTAAATATTCTAAAGATGAAAAAGGAAGCTGAAAAGTTTTATAAGGTCTTTTGTAAAAACACACAAAATGCTGATGGTATGTGGGAACAAAGGTTTTACACAAATGGAAATTTGGCACCTTGCTGGGGATATCAGATTGATGAAACAGCAAGCGTTATTTTTGGTGTGTATGAGCATTTTAAATTAACAAAAGATTATAGATTTTTAAAAGAGACTTTTAAAATGTGTGAAGATGCAATTAAATTTATTAATAAGTATATTGAAAATTTATTAGATATAAAAGAAGAACAAGACATAGTAAAAAAAGAATTAGAAGATAAATACAAAACAAACAATCATAGATATAATAAATTGTCTTATGATTTGTGGGAAATGAGTGAAGGAATACATTTGTACTCACTATCTAGTATTTTTGCAGCATATACTGCAATGATAGATATAAATGATACTATTGAAATTTTTTATAAAGATAATAGAGTAAAAGTTGAAGATTTAAGAAATGCAACAGAAAAACTAGAAAAATACAGAAGAGAAATTAAAAAATTTGTATTAAATAATATGTGTGATCAAGATACAAAGGCATTGAGAAGAAATACGGTAGATTCTTTTATGGATGTAAGTATTATAGGCTCTGTAATACCATTTGGTATATTTACACCGAAAGAGAAAAAAATATTAAATACTGTTGAAAAAATAAATATGACATTAAGAACTTATACAGGTGGATATTTAAGATTTGAAAAAGATAGCTATATGGGTGGAAAAAATCCATGGACTATAGCAACTTTATGGATGGGATTGTATTATAAAAAATTAGGAGATAAAGAAAAGTTAAGAGAGTGTTTAGAATTTATTGTTAATAGTTCATCAAAAAATGGTTTTCTAGCAGAACAAGTTGAAAATCTAAGTATGGAGCCTAAATGGGTCATTGGTTTAGGTTGGGCACATGCAATGTTTATTATGCTTATTTCTAATAATGATAACTCTTTATTTGGAAAAAATATTTTTAAATAAAAAGGAGAAGTATGAAAATAATAGAAAATAATATGAATAAAATAGAAAAAACAACTAATTTTAAAATTGAAAAAAATAATTTAATATGTAAATACTCAGTCGAAATAATAGGCAAAATATGTGAGAAAATAAATGTTGAAGAAGTTAATAAAGCAAATATAAGGATTAGAAATGATTTACAAGAAGAAATAAATGATACAATAAAATGCAATGATAATTAAGAAAGAATAATTATAAAAATAAAAGTAAATTATTCAAAAGAAAAAATAAATGTACCAATAAAAGGAGTTGAATGTAGGTGGATAAGTATTATCCAAAAGCATATAAGGAAGTTGCTGAAATACTAAAAAACGTTGATGAAATTGAATTAAAGAAAATACCAGGAAATTTGTTAAATATGTTTTATAAAAAAATGGATAATGAGTATGAGTTTATTATAGATATAACAAAACCATTTGAAAAAATTGAGATTATGAATGAAACAAAAGCGATTCTAGCAAATATTTATAGAGATTATTGGGCTGCTTCGGAGCAAAAAGCTAGAATTCTAGCATTTCAAGCAAATGAACTATTAAAAATTGAACAGAGAAAAAAACAAAAAATTAATACAATAAATTTATCAGAAAATATTGTTAATAATAAAACAAAAGATGATGAAAAAATTGAAATAACAGAACAAACAGCGTTAATGATTGTAAATAACGAAAAAATAAAATGGTATAAAAAGATTATTTATTTTTTTAGATTAAGAAAAGTTTTTTCGAGTAAAGTAGAACTTAATTTATAAATTACCATAGATGAATAAATAAGATTAAATAGATATAAAAACGAATAAAAAAATATAAAATATATTTATAAAGTTACACAAAGTAAAAAAAACTATTGAAACAAAATTATAAATTATATATAATGGTCATATGTTATGCAGGTAGAACAATAATTGAATAGAAATTACATATATGAAGGAGTGTGAAAATTGATTACCGAAGATATTTTAAAGCTAATTGCACCTGGAACAAAAATTAGAGAAGGTTTAGAAAATATTTTGAAGGCAAAAACTGGAGCTTTAATTGTAGTAGGGGATTCAAAAGAAATATTAGATCTTGTTGATGGAGGTTTTAATTTAGATGTAGAATATACATCATCAAAATTATATGAGCTAGCAAAAATGGATGGAGCAATTGTATTGAGTGAAGATCTAAAAAAAATATTGATAGCTAATGCACAAATAATACCATCATCTCAAATTTTGACAAATGAAACAGGAACAAGACACAGAACAGCTGAAAGAACAGCAAAACAAACTGGTGCACTTGTAATAAGTGTATCACAAAGAAGAAATATTATAACTATTTTTAAAGGGAATTTAAGATATGTTTTAGAAGATACTTCTAAAGTTATAACAAAAGCAAATCAAGCATTACAAACAGTTGAAAAATATAAAAAGGTATTTGATAATAAACTTAGCTTGTTAAATGAATATGAGTTTAATGATATAGTAACATTAGAAAATGTTATTGTTTCTATACAAAGAGCTGAAATGGTAATGAAAATTGCAGAGGAAGTAAAAAAAGCAATTTACGAACTCGGAGAAGAAGGAAGATTGCTGCAAATGCAGTTAGATGAATTGATTGGAGATTTACATTTAGAAGAAACATTAATAATAAAGGACTATATTACTAACTCAAAAAAGGTAAATACCGAAAAAGTATTATTTGATATAAAAGAATTAAATCATGAGGATTTGATGAAATCACAAGTAATAGCTAAATTATTGGGATATGAAGATTTTGATAATTATGAAGAGGTAGGAGTATATACAAAGGGTTACAGGGTCTTAAATAAAATACCAAGAATGCCAAGTAATATTGTAGAAAATCTTGTTAAGTCATTTAAATCTTTTCAACATATATTAGCAGCAGATATTCCAGAATTAGATGAGGTTGAAGGAATCGGAGAAATAAGAGCAAGAACTATAAAGCAATCTTTAAAAAGGATGCAAGAACAATTTATATTTGATAATTTAATGTTGTAAAAATATTGTTAATTGAAAAGTTATAAGAAATTTTCAATGTAGAAAATTTATTGAGAAAAAAATATATACTGAAAATAAAAATTACGTATTGAAAATAAAAAATAGTTGTTGAAAATAAAAATATTTATTAAGAATAAAAAAATATTTATTAAGAATAAAAAAATATTTATTAAAAATAAAAAAATATTTATTAAAAATAAAAAAATATTTATTAAAAATAAAAAAATATTTATTAAAAATAAAAAAATATTTATTTTTTAAAAAATATAGTGTTATAATGTAATTTATAAATAAATTTAATTTTAAAAATTAGGAGGAAATATGAAAGACTTAAACAAAATTTTAGTTATAATTGCTACTATAATTATAGCAGGTTTAATAATATTTGTAGGTAATGGTATTATTAAAAAATCAACTCAAAAACCTAAAAATCCGATTGTAACAATGGAAATTGAAGGGTATGGTGTTATAAAAATCGAATTATATCCAGAAATAGCTCCAAATACAGTAAAAAACTTTATAAAATTAGCTAATAACGGATTTTATAATAATTTGACATTTCATAGAATAATTCAAGACTTTATGATTCAAGGTGGAGATACTAAAGGAGATGGTACTGGAAAAGGAATGTATTCAGCATTAGATCCTAATATTCAAAAAGATTATGAATACTCAATAAAAGGTGAATTTTATGCTAATGGTGTTAATAATAAACTTAAACATACAAAAGGTGTAATTTCAATGGCACGTTCTGATTATAGCAGTATAGGAATGGCAGAAGAAGGTTATAATTCAGCAAGTACGCAATTCTTTATAATGACAAGTGATAACAAATCATTAGACGGATATTATACACCATTTGGAAAAGTAATAGAAGGATATGATATTGTTGAGAAAATTGCACAAGTAAAAATGAAAGAAAAAGATTCAGATAAAGAAGTAGCAGAAGGTACTCCAGAAGTAGCACCTGTTATAAAAACTGTAACTGTTGATACTTTAGGTGTAGATTATGGAATGCCAGAAGTTCAGGAAGCATTTGATTATAACGGATATTTACAAAAAATGTATGGATTTAGTTCAGACCAGATGTAAAATAAGATATAACTAATAAAATAAACTTTATTTTTTAATTAGGTTTAGTAAAAGTAAAAATTTAATAAAGAAAATTATAATAAAATTAACTATAATTTTAATACGGTTCTATAATACTTATTTGGATAGTTTACAATCTAATCAATATTATAGAACCGTATTTTAAATAAGTACATTATTTTTTTGAAAAAAAATTGATTAAAGTGATTAACCCACCCCAATCAATATTATAGCACCTTTTTTCAAAAAATTGATTAAGGTGATTAAACACCATAATCAATTATATAACCATTATTTTAAATCTACAATGGTAACTCCCATTTCGCCCTCTCCAAAAGAGCCAATTCTATATGTTTTAACATGTGGATGCGTTTTCAAAAATGTATGAATTCCGTTTCTTAATTTTCCTGTTCCTTTACCATGTACAATTCTAACATTATGTAAGTTGGATATTGCACAATCATCTAGATATTTATCAATAACAAAAATTGCTTCTTCAACATTTTGTCCTATAACATTTAATTCAGGCGAAATATATTTACTTTTTGAATTTGCTTGTTTATATGTATTTGAGTTTGTATTATTTTTTTTATTTAAAGAGTTATTTTGAATTATTTCTTTTTTTGTTTTTTGAAGTTTATTAATATTTACATTCATTTTGGCACTACCTATTTGTATCTGTATATCACCAGATTTATTTGGATATGTAAGTATAGTTGCATCTGTATTAAAATCAGTAAAAAAAACATCCATTCCTATTTTAATATCTTCTGGATTAATAGGAGAATTTTTTTCGTCTGAAAAATTATTATATGCTAATGATTCAGAAAGATTTCTTACTTTCTCATTTAAATTATTTCTTTTAGAATTTGCGTTTTTAAGAAAATCTTTAATGCTAGAAACATTGGGATTATTTAAATTTAAGTATAATTGAGATTCAGCAGTATCATAAATTTTATTAAGGTCTTTAATTATTTCATCAGACTCTTTTTTAGCTTGAGATAATATATCTTTTGCTTTTAATTTTGCATCATCTAATATTTCTTTTTCATTAAATTTTAAAACAGAATATTCATTATCAAGAGACTTTCTAAGCCCAGTTATTTGATTTGAATTTTTTTGTATTTCTTCTTTTTCCTTTTCAATAATTATTTTACTATCATAAATAGTTTTAAGTAATTCTTCAATATTTAGATTAGCATCTGTTAAAAAGTTTTTTGCTCTTTCTAGTATTTTTTCTGAAAGCCCCAGGCGTTTACTAATTTCGAATGCATTACTTTTACCAGGAACCCCGATTATTAATCTATATGTAGGCCTTAAGTTTATAATATCAAACTCAGAACTTGCATTTTCAAATCCATTTGTAATTAATGCATAATTTTTAATTTCTGAATAATGAGTAGTAGCAATACTTAGGCATCCAATATTATAAAAATATTCTAATATACTAATTGCAAGACTTGCTCCTTGAATAGGGTCTGTTCCAGATCCAAGCTCATCAACTAATATCAAGCTGTTTTCAGTAGCAGAATTTGTAATATCAATAATATTTAACATATGGGAAGAAAATGTACTAAGAGATTCAGATATACTTTGCTCATCTCCAATATCCGCAAAGATTTTATCAAAAACAAAAATACTACTATTTTCTTTCGCAGGAATATGAAGGCCACTATAAGCCATTAAACATAAAAGACCAACTGTTTTTAAAGCAACGGTTTTTCCACCTGTGTTTGGACCAGTAATAACCAATGAATTATAATTAATACCTAGATTTATGCTTATTGGAACAACTTTGTTTTCATCTATTAAAGGATGTCTAGCATCTATTAAATTTATAAATTTTTTATTATTAATTAATGGTGATACTCCGTTAATAGCTTTGGAAAATTTTGCTTTTGCAAAACAAAAATCAATTTTTCCAATACAATTAGAATTTTTTACAAGATTTTCAATTAGTGGTATAAGAAGTTTAGATAAATCTTCAAGTATTTTCTCTATTTCTTTTTTTTCCTCTGATTTAATATTATTAATTTGATTATTAATATCAAAAATTGAAATTGGTTCAAGATATACAGTTGAACCACTAAAAGACATGTCATGAATTAGACCTTTTATATTATCTTTGTATTCAATTTTAACCGGAATAACATATCTTTCATTTCTAATTGTTATAATAGGCTCCATTATGAATTTCGAATATGTAGCAGAGTGAATAAATGAATTTAATTTTTCTTTTATATTTGCTTCTAAAAATTTTCTTGTTTTTCTTAGTTTGAATAAATTTTTTGAAGCATTATCAGAAATGTTATTTTCATCAATAATTGAATCAAAAATTATTTTTTCTATTCCAATATTACTATAAAGTTCTTCAAATATTGAATTCATAATAGGGTATTTAGAATTTTTTAATAGTTCTATATCATTACTATTGAAGTAATTTTTTAACTCTCTACTTGTTTTTAATATATGTGCAATATCAAGCAATCCCTTATTAGAAAGTGATAAATTACTTTTAAGTGTTTTTACTAAAATATCTATATTTTCAAATTCACATATAGGCGCATTTCCAAAATTAGTTAATAGATTAAATGCCTCAGAGGTTTGATTAAGAAGATATTGAACTGTTGATGATTTATTTTTAAGAATTAAACTATCACATAAATTTTTTCCGGAATGTGTAATACAATAACTAGATAAAATATTGATAATTTTATCGTAATCTAATTTAAGTAAATTTTTATTCATTTTAAACTCCTTTTTTATTTTTAAACATAATATCATATTTTGCTTGTAAACTCAATAATATTACAGATATAAAGCATGTTTAGCTTACTAAAAATTTTCTTAAAATAAAATTTGATAACAATTCTGTAAATTCAAAGCAAATTTAAGAAATAATTAAATATAGTTTTTAAAAATATAGTGTTACAATTAAGGTGAAATGTAAAGGTAAATTCCAAATAGGAAAAGTAACTTTAAAATGCAGAAAAAATCGTATTACAATTAAACAGTTTTTTTTGAAAAAACATTGATTTTTACAAAAAAATAGTGTATAATAACTTTACATTAATAAGATTACATAAGGAGTGGGAATAAAAGTCCCACTCCTTCATTGTAGCAGGGAGGGAAAGATGGCTAATATTGAAGAAAAAGTTGAGAACTTAATATCCAAAAATATTATAGATTTAGGTTATGAGCTTTATGATGTTCAATATACAAAAGAAGGTAGTGATTACTATTTAAAAATATTTATAGAAAAAAAAGAAGGAATAAATATAGAAGATTGTGAAAAAGTATCACGAGAAATAACAGAAATTTTAGATGAGAAAGATTATATAAAAGAACAATATTTTTTAGAAGTATCATCAACTGGTGTGGAAAAAGTTCTAAGAAAAGATAAGCACTTAAAAGATAATATTAATAAGGAAATTGTTATTAGGTTATATAAACCAATAGATAAAGAAAAAGAAATTACTGGCATTTTAAAAAATATCAATAATGAAAATATAGTTTTAAAAACTCAAAATGGCGAAAAAGAAATTGAAAGAAAAAATATATCATTAATAAAAAAATATTATGATTGGGATAATTTAGGAGGTAATGAGTAAAATGAAGAAAAAAGAAAATAAACCAAGTGAAGCTATAGATAGTAAACAATTAGTAATAGCAATGGATGAATTAGAAAAAGAAAAAGGAATAAAAAAAGAGTATTTAATGGAATCTATTGAAACAGCTTTAGTTACAGCATATAAAAGAGAATTTGAAGCCCCAGAAGAAACTGAGGTTAAAATTACTATGGATAGAGAAACAGGGGAAATTCATGTTTACACAGATAAAATGGTTGTGGAAGAAGTTGAGGATGATAAATTAGAAATAACTTTAGTAGAAGCACAAAAAATAAATAAAACACTAGAGATAGGAGATGTTGCTCAAATAGAAGTAGTTCCAAGAAATTTTGGAAGAATAGCAGCAGGAACAGCAAAACAGGTTATAATTCAAAAAATAAGAGAAGCTTCAAGAGATGTATTATTTAATGAGTTTAGTGACAGAAAAGGTGAAATAGTTTCAGGAATAATACAAAAAGCTGACGGTGGAGTTGTAGTTGCAGACCTTGGAAAATTAGAAGGAGTAATGCCACTAAAGGAACAAGTTCCAACAGAGAAATATAGTGTAAATAAAAAAATAAGAGCATATATAGTTGATGTTGAAAGAGGAGTAAAAGGTGCTCCACAAGTTATTATATCAAGAGCACATTGTGATTTTGTAAGAAAATTATTTGAACTTGAGATTCCTGAAATATATGAGGGTGTAATTGAAATTAAAAGTGTTTCAAGAGATCCAGGAAATAGAAGTAAAGTAGCAGTATATTCTCCAAACGAAAATATTGATCCTGTTGGTTCATGTGTTGGTCAAAAAGGAATACGTATACAAAATATAATAAATGAGTTAGGCGGAGAAAAAATTGATGTAATAGAATGGAATCAAGATCCAGCAATATTTATTTCGTCAGCATTATTACCAGCACAAGTTCTTGCGGTAGATATTAAAGAACAAGATAGATTTGCTCAGGTAATAGTTCCAGATGATCAATTGTCATTAGCAATAGGTAAAGCAGGACAAAATGCAAGATTGGCTGCAAAATTAACAAATTGGAAAATAGATATAAAAAGTGAATCACAATTTAGAAAAATGTTAATGGAAAATGATTCAGAAGAAAAATCAGAGGATATAGAAGAACTAGATGCTGTAGACGAAATTGATTTAGAAGATAAAGTAGAAGTAAATGATGTAGAGGAAATTTATATAGAAGATAAAATAACTGTTATTTCTGAAAATGTAAAAGAAGTTGTTGAAATAAAAGAAGTAAAAAGTAAAAAAGCTGAACCAAAAAAAGAGATAAAAGCTAAAAAAGTTGCTACCGAAAAAGTTGATTCTGAAAAAACTGATAAAATAGAAAAAAAATCTAAATCTAAAAAAGATGCGATAGAAAAAGAAGAAAAAACAAAAAACAAAGTTGAAAAAGAAGTAAAAACAAAAAATAAAGTTGAAAAAGAAGAAAAAACAAAAAACAAAGTTGAAAAAGAAGTAAAAGCAAAAAACAAAGTTGAAAAAGAAGAAAAAACAAAAAAATAGTAGATGTAAAAATAAATAATTAAATATTGAATTAAATTACAAAAAATCAATTATAATTTTAAAAAATTAAAAAAACATTTAAATAAAATAGTATGTCAAAAAAATAGTAAAAATATATGTTTAAATATATTTTAAGATATAAGTTATATAAAAAAATAAAGATTAAAATTCATATAAATGTATGAAATAGATAATCTTTTGAATATAATTAAAAAAGGAAGTGAGTTTTGTGAAAATTATACCAAAAAGAACATGTATAGGATGTAATTCGCAAAAAGAAAAAAAAGAATTAATAAGAATAGTAAAAAATAAAGATGAAGAAATAAGTATTGACAAAACTGGAAGAGCAGAAGGCAGAGGAGCATACATATGTAATGATATAGATTGCCTAAATAAAGCTATAAAAAACAAAAAAATAGAAAAAACATTCAAAATGAAAATTGAGAATGAAATTTATGAAAATTTAAGAGGTGTAATTATTGACAAATAAAGTTTTAGGACTAGTAGGACTTGCCACGAGAGCAGGTAAAGTTATTTTTGGGACAGATGCATGTGTTGAAGGTATTGAAAAAAATAAAATTAAATTAATAATATTAACAAATGATGCATCAGAGAGATTAAAAAATAAATTTATTAAATTGTGCGAATTAAAAAACAATGGGGTAAAGGTGATTATATTTGGAACTATTGATACAATAAGTAGTGCTATAGGAAAACAAAATAAAGCAGTAATTGGAATAAAAGATATTAATTTTTCAAATGAGATTATAAAAATAATTAATGGGGGTGAAGTTATTGGGTAAAGTTAAAATACATGAAATTGCCAAGGAAATAGGAATAGCTAATAAGGATTTAATAGAAAAAGCAAATGAATTAGGTATTAATGTTTCAAGTCATATGAGTTCAATAGAAGAAAGTGAAGCTGAAAAAATAAAAAATAGTTTTAATGGAAAGAACAGTACAAAAACAAAAAAAGTGAATAAACAAAATATTGAGAAAAAACAAAAAAAAGATTCTGCACCAGTAATAATAAGAAGAGAAGTTATTATAAATGAAGAGCAAAATCAAAAAACAGAAGAAAAAAAGACCGATAATAGAAAAGATGTTGGTTTTGTAGAAAGAGATAAAAATAAAGACTACAATATAGTGTATAGAAAACAACCAATAAAACCATTAACTGCTAGTGAATTGTTTGGAATTAAACCTAAAAATGTAGAAGAACAAAAAGAAATTGAAGTTGTAAAAATTGAAGAAGTTCAAAATGTAGAAAAACAAAATAATATAGATATGGAGCAAGAAGTAAAGAATAAAATGATAGAAACAGTAGAGAATAAAATAGTTAAAAAAGAACAAGAAGAACAACAAGTTCAAAATATTCAAGAAAATAATAGGTTTAATCCAAATAATAAGCCAAATAATTATAATGCTCAAGATAATAGAGTTAATAACAGAAATAATGATAATAGATCTGATGATAGAAATTCAGATAATAGATTTAATAGAAATGGTGATAATAGATTTGATAACAAAACAAATTCTGATAACCGTTTTAATAATAGACCAAATAATGAAGACAGATATGGAAATAGACCATATAATAATTCAAATAACAATTCAAATAATAACACATATAATAATTCAAATAATTCTGATAGACCAGCAGGTGATAACCGATTTAATAAATTCGAAAATCGTGAAAGAACAAATAATTTGAATAATAATCAAAACAGTGATAATCGATTCCAAAATAGAAATAATAATAATGGTCAATATCAACCAAGAAACAATAATAATGGAACATATCAACCAAGAAACAATAATAATGGAACATATCAACCTAGAAATAGCGGTGATGGTCAATATCAACCTAGAAACAACAATAATGGAACATATCAACCAAGAAATAGTGGTGATGGTCAATACCAACCTAGAAACAACAATAATGGAACATATCAACCAAGAAATAGCGGTGATGGTCAATATCAACCAAGAAACAATAATAATGGAACATATCAACCAAGAAATAATAATGGAACATATCAGCCTAGAAATAATAACAATGGAACATACCAACCTAGAAACAACAATTTTAATAGAAATGGAAGACCATTAGATGATAAAGGAATTGATAAAAACATAAAAGAAATTATCTCTGTTGAAGTATTAGAAAAGGAAAATCAAAGAGATTATTCAAGTAGAGCAATTGATAAAGAAAAACAAAGTAAATTTGAAGAGAGTAAAGGTGCAAAAAAACCAGCTAAGACTAAAAAAACTGGTAGATTTGAAAACTTTGATGAAGAAAAACTTAAAAATCTAAAACAAGTAGATAAGTTATCTAATATGTTTAGTGAACAAGATGGTGGAATGTTAGACTACTATGATTTAACTACTGAAAGAGGAAAGAGAAATAGAAAGAAAATAAGAAATGATCAACAAAGAATAAAACAAAAAATATTTGAATTAACAGAAATTAATATTCCGGATAATATTACTGTTAAAGATTTAGCGGTAGATTTGAAAAAAACTAGTGCAGAAGTTATTAAGAAATTATTTGGATATGGAATAATGGCAACAGTTAATAATGAAATAGATTTTGATACAGCTTTCTTAGTAGCCCAAGAATTTGGAGTTAAAGCAAATAAAAAAGAAAGCCTTAATGAAGAAGATATTCTTTTTGATGAGTCTGAAGATAGTGATGAAGAATTAGTAAATAGACCACCTGTTGTGGTTGTAATGGGACACGTAGACCATGGTAAAACATCATTATTAGATGCTATAAGAAGTACAAATGTTATACAAGGTGAAGCAGGTGGAATTACTCAACATATTGGTGCTTATATGGTTAATATAAATGGAAGAGATATTACATTTTTAGATACACCAGGACATGAAGCATTTACAAGTATGAGGGCAAGAGGAGCTCAAATAACTGATATTGCAATATTAGTTGTTGCAGCTGATGATGGGGTTATGCCACAAACAGTTGAAGCAATTAATCATGCCAAGGCAGCAAATATTCCGATAATTGTAGCTGTAAATAAAATTGATTTACCAAATGCAAATGTGGATAAAATAAAACAAGAATTAATGAAATATGATTTAGTCGCAGAAGAATGGGGTGGAGAAACAATTTTTGTTCCTATATCTGCTATGAAAAATATTAATATAGAAAATTTATTAGAGATGGTTTTACTAGTTGCTGATATGCAAGAATTAAAAGTAAATCCTAAAAAACAAGCTAAAGGTGCTGTAATAGAAGCAAGATTAGATAAAGCAAAAGGTCCAATAGCATCTGTTTTGGTGCAACGTGGAACATTAGATATTGGAGACACCGTTGTTGTAGGAAAATCAATTGGTAGAATTAGAGCAATGAAAAATGATAAAGGACATAATGTAAAAGAGGCTGGTCCATCAACACCTGTAGAAATAATGGGACTAACAGAGGTACCAGAAGCAGGAGATATATTCTATGAAGTTAAAAATGAAAAAATGGCAAAACATCTAATTGAAAAAAGAAGAATTCAAGAAAGAGAAAAAGTTATTGGTAGTGCAAATGTGGTTACTTTGGATAATTTATTTGAGAAAATGGAAACTGGTGATTTGAAACAATTAAATATAATTGTTAAAGCAGATGTTCAAGGAAGTGCAGAAGCAGTTAAACAATCTTTAGAAAAACTATCAGATAGTGAAGTAAAAGTAAAAGTTATACATGCTATAGCAGGAGCTGTTACAGAATCAGATGTTCAATTAGCTAAAGCGGCAAGTGCAATAATAATTGGGTTTAATGTTAGACCAGTTCCAACTGCTAAAATAGCTGCAGATAAAGAAGGCGTTGAAATTAAACAATATTCTATAATATATAAAGCAATCGAAGATGTTGAAGCAGCAATGAAAGGAATGTTGGATCCTGTATTTGAAGAAAAAGTTATTGGAAATGCAGAAGTAAGACAAGTGTTTAAAGTTTCTAATGTAGGATCAATAGCAGGATGTTATGTTACAGATGGTAAAATTGAAAGAAATGCAGGAGTAAGAGTAATTCGTGAAAGCGTTGTAATACATGAAGGAAAATTGTCTTCTTTAAAAAGATTTAAAGAAGATGTAAAAGAAGCTGCAAAAGGTTATGAATGTGGTGTTCAAATAGAAAAATACAATGACATTAAAGAAGGAGATATTATAGAAGCTTTCGTAATGCAGGAAATAAAAAGATAATTTATAATATTTTTCTGTTTGTGTTTTAAACATATAATTCAATTTAATATATGATTTAAATATATAAAAACATGTTTTATGAAGTTTTACACAAATAAATCAATTATATATATATATGTAAATCAATTATATATATATATGATTAGCTTTATAATAATATAGAGTAATTATTGGGAGGAAATTTAATGGCTACAAATGAGTCTAGATTAAATAAAATAAATGAAGAGTTACGAAGACAACTTAGTAATCTAGTAATGTTTGAATTGAAAAATCCGAAAGTTACAGGAATGATAAGTGTTACAAAAGTAAAAATAACTCCAGATTTTAAATATGCGCAAGTATATGTAAGTATACTAAATTCAAAAAATATAAAAAAAACTATGGAAGGTTTAAAAGAATCAGTGGGTTTTTTAAAATCAAAAATTGCAAGATCAGTTAATTTAAGAGTTACACCTGAATTAGCATTTGTAATTGATGATTCATTAGAACAAGGAGCAAGAATTGAATCAATATTAAAAGATTTAAAAGGAGAATAGAATAATGACATTAGATAATATATTTGAGGAAGTAAATAAAGCAGAATCTATATTAATAGTTACTCATGAAAATCCAGATGGAGATGCAATGGGTAGTAGCTTAGCCCTATATAATGCTCTAAAATTATATGGAAAAAACCCTGAAATAGTTGTACCTGAATTTTCAAGAACATTTGATTTTTTACCAGGTATAGAAGAGGTAAAAAGTGATTGTAGTAGAGAAGTGTATGACTTAGCAATATCATTAGATTCTGCAACTCTTAAAATTATTGGAAATTTAGCAAAGGTGTATGAAAATGCAAAGGTTAAGGTTGTAATAGATCATCATGGTAGTAATACTATGTATGGTGATTACAACTATGTAAACCCTGATGCTCCAGCATGTAGTCAATTATTAATTGTTATATTGAATTATTTTAATATAGAAATTAATAAGGATATTGGTACTTGTATTTTAACTGGAATTATAACAGATACAGGTGGTTTTAAGTACTCTACTGTAACAGCAGAAACTTTTGAATTTGTTGCATGGCTTTTAAGTCGAGGAGTAAATGTTTCAAAAGTATATAAACAAGTTTTACAAATTAGAACAAAGTCTAATTTTGAACTTAATAAAATTGCAATGGAAAGACTTCAATTTACTGAAAACAACAAAATTGCTTATACATATATTACTAAAAAAGATGAACAATTAGTTAATTCTGAAACAGGAGATCATGAAGGATTAGTTGATATAGGAAGAGATATTGAAGGTGTTGAGGTTTCTGTATTTATTAGAGAAAAAGAAGAAAAGAATTATAAAATATCTTTAAGATCAAATGAATATGTAAATGTTTCAGATATAGCAATACTATTTGGAGGCGGTGGACATCCTAGAGCAGCAGGATGCACATTTCAGGGTGAATTAGAATTGGCTAAGGAAAAAATAATTGCTGAGATAAAAAAGAATTTAAAATAATACATGTAAATAGAGTAAATAGCAATAAAACAAATATTTTAATATAGCATAGTATAATAAAATGTTTATACTATTGCGAGAAAAGGAAATATTTTAACAATTAGACAATTATAGTATATTAGATAAACTTATCTAATATATTGTAATTTCAATATTATAGTCAAATGTTTTATATACTTTATTTTAAGGAGAATATAGTGGATGGAATTATTATAATAAACAAACCTAAAGGTTGTACTTCACATGATGTAGTATATAGAATAAAAAAAATATATGGTGAAAAAATAGGACATACAGGAACATTAGACCCAAATGCAACAGGAGTTTTACCAATATTAATAGGAAATGGAACTAAACTATCAAAATATTTGATAAATCATGATAAAACATATATTGCAACAATACAATTAGGAATAAAAACTGATACAGCAGATTCAGAGGGGACTCAAATTGAAACTAAACCTGTATTAGAAAAAATGCTTGAATCAAAAGAAATAGAAAAAGTATTGCAGTCCTTTAAGGGAAATCAAGTTCAAACTCCACCAATATATTCAGCTATTAAGGTAAAAGGTAAAAAACTTTATGAATATGCGAGAAGTGGACAACAGGTTGAAATTCCTACAAGAAATGTTACTATTTACTCTATAAATTTATTAAATATTGATAAAAAAAATAACCAAATTGTTATAGAAGTTAAATGTTCAAAGGGTACATATATAAGAAGTTTATGTGAAGATATTGCTTTTAAATTAGAAACAGTAGGATATATGAAAGAATTAAATAGAACACAAGTTGGAGTTTTTTATATTGAAAAATCGATTACTCTTGATGACTTAAATACTGATAGAGAAAGAATAAATGAACATTTGATAACTATGGAAGAATTATTATTTGATAATGAATCTATAATACTAGAAAAATCTGAAATTCTGAAGTTTTTAAATGGTGTAAAAATTAAATATGATTTGCAGGATGGATTATATAAGATATATAATTCGGGTGGTGTTTTTATTGGAACAGGAACTGTTAATGATAAAAATCTAAAAAGAGATATAATTATTAATAATTAAAATAAAGGTGAAGTGAAAAATAATTGCGATTTTGTAATAACAAATGCATAATTAAAATAAAAATAATGGTTTAAAAAAATAACTTGTAATTTTGTTTAATATATGATAATATACATATAGAAGTAAATAAATAATCCCTGCGTAGTGCGCTAATATTGGTATTTTAGAACCACAAAGTATTTAAGGGGAGTCCGCCTTTAGATGTGGCGTGCATGCTTGCATTTATGTAAGAAGCCCAGAAGCATTTAACAAGACACCCACCTGTGAAAACAGGTCCTTAAAATCTCAGTATAACGGCTAATGTGGGGTATTTTTATGTCAGATTTTCTTATAAAAAGACGGCAAGTGCGTGGAAATATTATCTCATATTATATTTATAAAAACGCTGATGTGTCTTGTTTTTATGTCATAGTGTAATAATAATTTTAAAAAATATGGGGAATAAAATGAATATATATGATTTACTAATAAAAGGAATTGAATTATTAAAACAAAAAAGAATCCAAGACTCAGCAATTCAAGCTAGAGTCTTATTATGTTATATTCTTAAAATTGACAGCGTTAATTTGATTATTAATTATAATTTAGAGGTTCAAAAAATAGATGAAGATCAATTTATAAGTTATATTTATAAGTTGATTGATGGAAAACCACTTCAATATCTCACAAATAAACAGGAATTTATGAAACTTGAATTTTATGTGGATGAAAATGTACTTATTCCACAACCAGATACTGAAATATTAGTTGAAAGTATTATTAAATATTCTGAAAAAATAAAAAGTAAAATGGAAGTTTTAGATTTATGCACAGGGAGTGGAGCAATTGCAGTTTCTATTGCCAAATATGTTGATGGTTCGAATATAACAGCATCTGATATTAGCAATAAAGCAATACAAATAGCAAAATTAAATGCTGAAAAAAATTTAGTACATAAAAAAATTGATTTTATTGAGTCAGATATGTTTAATAGAATTAATAATAAAAAATTTGATATAATAGTGTCAAATCCACCATATATTAAAACAAAAGTAATAAAAACCCTATCGCCACAAGTTAAGGAAGAACCTATTATAGCATTAGATGGCGGAAGAGATGGGCTAGAATTTTATAAAATAATAGCAAAAAAAGGAATTGCGTATCTAAATGAGAAAGGAAAATTATTTTTAGAAATAGGATTTGATCAAAAAGAAGAAGTAGTCAAAATTTTAGAAGAAACTCAGTATTATGATAATATTGAGTCAATTAAAGATTTTGCAGGGAATGATAGAGTAATAATTTGTTCTAAAAAGGAGTGAGTTTATGTCTTTTTCAACAGATATAAAAGAAGAGTTAAGTAAAATAGGTAGTCTTTCAAATAAAGATAATGTAAAATTTGAATTTTTGGGTTATTTAACAACAACAAATGTTGTTGTATTAAATAGCAGAAAAATAAAGTTTTCAACTGAAAGTGAATATAATATTAATCGTTTTTCTAAATTATTGAATAATTTATATATTGATAAATATGAAATTACTATTCAAGGTAAAATATACATTATAACAGTAAATCTTGTAAATAATGATTTATTGCAAAATATTAATATTAGTGATGAAAAAATAAATATTAATTTCGAAAAAATATTAGATATATTAGAAGTGGAAGAAAACAGTGCGAAATCATTTGTAAGAGGGGCTTTTTTAGGTAGTGGAACTTTAAATAATCCAGAAAAAAAATATCATTTAGATATTAGTTTTTCAAATGAAGAAAATTTAAAATTTGTTGAAAATATATTATTAAATATTGGTATTATATCTAAAAAAATGAAAAAAGAAAATGGTATTTTTTCTCTATATTTTAAAGAAGGTGAAGAAATATCAAAGTTTTTAGCATATATAGGAGCAAATACATCTGTTATAAAATTTGAAGAAATTCGTGTTTATAGAGATATGAGAAATTCTGTAAATAGGTCTGTAAATTGTGAAACCGCAAATTTGAATAGAATTATAGATGCCTCTTTAAAACAAATTGAAGATATTAAATATATTAAAAGTAAAAATAAATTTGGAGAATTGTCAGAATTGCAAAAAGAAATCGCAGATATAAGATTAAAAAATCCAGATGCATCATTAGTTGAATTAGGAAAGATGCTAAAAAATCAGGTTGGTAAATCTGGAGTTAATTATAGATTAAAGACAATATCAAAAATAGCAGATGAATTAAGATAGGAGAAATTTTATGAAGGATGTAGGAATATATGTTCATATACCTTTTTGCATTAAGAAATGTTTTTATTGTGATTTTATTTCTTATGAAAATAAAAATGAATTAAAACATGAATATGTTAAATATTTGTTAAGAGAAATAGAACACGTTGGAATAGGTAATAAAGAAGATTACAAAAATGATTTAGATGATTTAGTAAGAGTTAGAACTATATATTTTGGTGGTGGAACACCTTCATATATTGATAGTAAAGCTATTTTTGATATACTCGATACTATAAAAAGAAATTTTTCGCTGATTGAAAATTGTGAAATAACATTAGAAATAAATCCTGGAACAGTTGATGAGCAAAAGTTACAAGATTATTATAATTCTGGAATAAACAGGATAAGTATTGGATTACAAGAAACTAATGATTATTTATTAGCTTTAATTGGCAGAGTACATAACTTCCAGCAGTTTTTAGAAACATATAAACTGGCAAGAAAAATTGGTTTTGATAATATTAATGTTGATTTAATTAGTGCTTTACCAAATCAAACTATAGATGATGTAAAGAAAACACTTGATACAATAATTGAATTAAATCCTGAACATGTTTCTGTATATTCTTTAATCTTAGAAGACGGAACAAAACTAGCTAAAATGGTTGAAGAAAAAATTTTAAATCAGCCTGATGAAAAATTAGAACGTGAAATGTATTGGTTAATCAAGGATAAATTAGAAAAAAATGGTTATAATCATTATGAAATATCAAATTATTCAAAAATTGGATATGAATCAAAACATAATTTAGATTGTTGGAACCAAAACGAGTATATAGGATTTGGTGTTAGTGCTCATTCATATACTAATTCTGTAAGATTTTCAAATATAGAGTCTATTGAAGAATACATTATAAATATTAGAAATTGTGAAGAATATAAAAATTTGATATTTCATGAAAAACAAGATCAAGATTCAAAAATGAAAGAATATATGATGTTAGGATTAAGAAAAATTAAAGGTATAAATATAAATGAATTTAAAGAAAAATTTCTTCAAAATCCAGTATTTATTTTTAAAAAAGAACTAAATAAATTAGTAAATGAGGGATTAATAGAGGTAGATGAAGAATTTATAAGATTAACAAAAAATGGAATGGATTTTGCAAATATAGTTTGGCAGGATTTTATATAATTATAATGCTAAATCGTAATATTCATTTGTATAATTGCTTTTTGTAGATTTGTATCTATCTATAGAAGTATTATTTTTAATATTAGATATACTATTTTTGTTTAAATGGTTTATACTAACAGTATCTTTCACATAATAATATTTCTTTTTTGTTTTATTGTTATTTGTTAAATCTACTTTTATATTTGATAAAAAGGAGTTTGAACATAAATCAGCTTCTTTTTTTGTTTGTGATTTAATAAGGAAGTTTGAATATAAATCAGCTTCTTTTTTTGCTTGTGATTTAATATATGATATTACTTGTATTATAGGAGAAGACAATATGTTTCTATAATATAATTGTGCTGAAGAGTTCAAATTATTTGAGATGTTTCGATACCCTATTATACATTTTTTTGTTCCTGATATTGCTCTAGTAGTTAATTTTGTTGGAACTGTTTCCTTAAAAAAAGAGTTTATTTTTTTAAATGTAGTATTTTTGGAAAAAAGTTTTAAGAAATTATTTATTGGAGGTTTTTCTAATATAGATTTAAAAATATTCTTTGATGAATATCTATTTTGAGATAATTTGTTTGAGACAGGTTCTATTATTTTTTCTTTAACAGTATTAATAATATTTTGTAATATTGGACTAACAGGTTTTTGTTTCATAAATCCTAATTTATAAAGCTTTTTATCTCTAATGTATGAAGCTTTTTTTTCTAGTTTGCAATATTTTCTACAATTCATATTATCGTCATATAGCCATTTTTCATTTTTTTTCGAATAAATATTAACAATGTCATTTTGAATTTTTTGTAGTTTTGAAATTTCAAATTCGATTAATTCTTTTTTAAAAATCATATTTTTATACTTTAAAAAATCTTTGAATGAAATTTTTGTTAGTACTGGTGCGTGATTTAATTTACTCTTTAGTATATTTAATTCTTTTGTTAATGTAAAATAATTTTTTTGCATTTTGATGCTCCTTTCTAAATAATATAATCTGTATTTTTTTCTACAAATTATTTTTTTATAATACAATAAAAAGCTTGGAATGTAAAGGAAAATCGTGTGACAAATAATTACAAAAAATGACAAGAATGTATTGCAACACTGTTTTATCAGTGTTAAAATAGGAATAAGATATACAAAAGTAAAGGAGCAAATAAAATGTCAGCAATTAGAGGAAAAGAATGGATTGATGTATCAAAACAATTAGATATAGTATTAGAAAAAATTTTTCCTTGTGAAGAATATAAAAATAAACTAAATCAATATGAAAAAAGAAAAGAAGTATTTGAATATTTAAAAGATAAAATAAAATATGATAATCACTTGTTTAATAAAATACAAAAAGGTAGGGCAGATAGAAATATAAGTAAAGAAATGTTTTCTGTAATAGAAAATAATACAGGAATATCTAATGGTATAGCTCAGGCTTATAAACTTTTATTAGGTAGATTAGGAATATATTCAATGGTTGTATTTTGTTCATTAAATTATGGAAAAGATAACATAGGAAGTCTTATAAAATTAGTAGAAAATCCGAATGACATGAAAGCAGTGAGAAAATTTTTAGATTTAACAGATAAAAAAGGTATAAACGTAGATGATCATATGTTTAATTTAGTCAGGAATATTGATGGAACATTTTCTTTTGATGACGCAACATTTGCAATTTTAAGTAAAGAAAAATCTGAAAATTTTTTTGATTATGACATTATAAAAGCTTATGAATTAGGCCAAAATAAGATTAAAGGAATGCCTTCAATAATATTAAATATAAATATTGGAAAAAATGAAAGTTTGTTTGAAGAAAAGATTACAGAAGCAAAATTGAACAATGAGAGTTTAGTCCCATTACCAAAATATATAATATCACAAAAATCACCATATAAAAATTTTTAAAAAAGTATTGACAATTTTTTAAAATGGGTATAATATATATAAAGTTAGCAGTCATTACATTAGAGTGCTAAAATTAAAGAAGGTGATAAAGTGTTAAATAGTAGGAAAAAGAAAATTCTTCAAGCAATTGTAGACGAATACATAGGAACTGCTGAACCTGTTAGCTCAGGTAGTCTAACAAAAAAAAATGGAATGGATTTAAGTAGTGCTACAATTAGAAATGAAATGTCAGATCTTGAAAAAGAAGGTTATTTAGATAAACCACATACATCAAGTGGTAGAATCCCATCTGCAAAGGGTTATAGGCTATATGTTGATGAAATGTTGGACGATGAAAACATTAGTATAGACGAAGTAAAGTATATTAAAGAAAAATTACAAGACAAAGTAAATGAAATCGAAGAATTAACTAAAATAGCAACAAATACGTTGTCAGAAATAACCCATTATACAACAGTTGCAATAGGGCCAAAACCAAATCTCCAAATAATTGAGGAAATTAAATTCATGTTGTTAGGAGAAAGAATGTTAATAGCAATAATTTTAACAGACACAGGTTTAGTAAGAGAATCTATTATTAAATTTGATGAAGATATAAGAGAAGAACAAATTCAAATATTAAATAATATATTTAATACTAAATTAAAGGGTAAACCATTAGAAAAAATAGATACAACTATAGAAGACTATATGCTATCTGAGATAAAATATAGTGTTAAAGTTATTAAACACATAATTGATCAAATAAACAAAATTATTGAAGATGAGTCTAAGATTTATTTGGAAGGAACAAAAAAATCCTTTGATCTTCCTGAATTTAATAGTTTACAAACTGCAAAAAGATTTGTAAATGTATTAGATCAAAAAGATTTAGTTTTAAATTTGTTGGAATCAGATATTGAAAAAGATATTAATGTTTATATTGGAGATGAACTTGAAAATGAAGAATTAAAAGACTTTAGTGTTATTACATTTAAAAACAAAATTAAAAATCAAGATGCTGGAACTATAGGAATAATTGGACCAAAGAGAATGGATTATGCTAAAGTTATTTCAGTTATGAAATACATCAAAAAATTAATGGAGAATGGAGGAAAATAAATGGCAGACCAAATAGAAAACATGGAAGTAAATGAACAGAAAATTGTTGAGCTAACACGAAAAATAGAAAATATGCAAAATGAAATTGAAGAAAAAGAGGATAGATTAAAAAGGTTATTAGCAGAATTTGAAAATTTCAAAAAAAGAAGTTCAAAAGAAAGAGATGGGTTATATAATTCGTTAATAAGTGACATATTTACCACATTATTACCAGTTTTAGACAATTTACAAAAAGCAGTAGAAACAACAACTACAGATGATAATTATAAAAAAGGTGTAGAATTAGTTTTAAAACAATATAAAGATGTTTTAGAAATTAATGGTGTTAAAGAAATACAATCTGTAGGTTCAACTTTTGATCCTGAATTTCATGAAGCTGTTAGTTCTGTTGAGGATGAAAATCTTGGAATACAGGAAATAAAAGAAGAATTTAGAAAAGGATATATGATAGGAAATAAAGTTATTCGTCACTCATTAGTTGTTGTTGCAAACTAAGCTTGTGTTAAATAAACACAAATTATGTTTGTAAATAAATAAAATTGTTATTAATTTTATTAATAAATCACAAATGAATAAAATTGTTTTGATAAAATCAAGTATAAATAAGCAAATAATAAAAGTATTTTGATAAAATCAAGATAAGAATAAGCAAATAAATTAATTTAAATTTTAAGGAGGATTTTAAAAATGGGAAAAATTATAGGAATAGACTTAGGTACAACAAATTCATGTGTATCAGTAATGGAAGGTGGAGAAGCAGTTGTTATAGCAAATGCAGAAGGAAATAGAACAACTCCATCAGTAGTAGCATTTTCAAAAAATGGAGAAAGATTAGTTGGACAAATTGCAAAACGTCAATCTGTAACTAATCCAGAAAATACTGTAATATCAATTAAAAGAGACATGGGAACAAATAAAAAAGTAAATATTGAAGGTGATGAATTCACACCACAGGAAATTTCTGCTATGATTTTACAAAAATTAAAAACAGATGCAGAAAATTACTTAGGACAAAAAGTAACTCAAGCAGTTATAACTGTTCCAGCTTATTTTTCAGATAGCCAAAGACAAGCAACTAAAGATGCTGGTAAAATAGCTGGATTAGAGGTTTTAAGAATTATAAATGAGCCAACAGCTGCAGCACTTGCATATGGTGTTGATAAAGAAGGTAAAGACCAAAAAATTATGGTATACGATTTAGGTGGAGGAACATTTGACGTATCAATCTTAGATATTGGAGATGGTGTTTTCGAAGTTCTTGCAACAAGCGGAAATAATAAATTAGGTGGAGATGATTTTGATGATAAAATTATTCAATATTTAGTTTCAGAATTTAAAAAATCAAGTGGTATTGATTTATCAGCTGATAAAAGTGCTATGCAAAGATTAAAAGAAGCTGCAGAAAAAGCAAAAATTGAATTATCTGGAATGCAACAAACTAATATTAATTTACCTTTTATTACAGCAGATAGTACTGGACCAAAACATTTAGATATAACATTAACAAGAGCAAAATTTGAGGAGTTAATTGGAGATTTAGTTCAAAGTACAACAATTCCTGTAAATCAAGCTTTAAAAGATGCTGGATTAACAGCTAACGATATTGAACATATTTTATTAGTTGGTGGTTCTACAAGAGTTCCATTAGTTCAAGAGACTGTTAAAAAAATAACAGGAAAAGAACCAAATAAAGGAATAAATCCTGATGAATGTGTTGCTATAGGTGCTGCTATTCAAGGTGGTGTACTATCAGGAGATGTTAAAGATTTAGTATTATTAGATGTTACACCTTTATCATTAGGAATTGAAACATATGGTGGAGTTTTCACAAAATTAATAGAAAGAAATACAACAATACCAACTAAAAAATCACAAATATTCTCTACAGCGGCAGATGGTCAAACTAGTGTTGAAGTTCATGTTTTACAAGGTGAAAGAGAAATGGCTGCATATAATAAAACATTAGGAAGATTCCAATTAACAGGAATACCAGCTGCACCAAGAGGAGTACCACAAGTTGAAGTTACTTTTGATATAGATGCAAATGGTATAGTTCATGTTTCAGCAAAAGATATGGCAACAGGAAATAGTCAACAAGTATCAATTACAGCAAGTACAAATTTAACAGATGAAGATATAGAAAAGGCTGTAAAAGATGCGGAAGCTCATGCTGCTGAAGATAAAAAGAGAAAAGAAGAAATTGAAGCAAGAAATAATGCAGAAAGTCTAGTATACAATTGTCAAAAAACTTTAGATGAATTAGGTGAAAAAGTTAGTTCAGAAGAAAAAGCAAAAGCAGAAACAGAAATAGAAAATGTTAAAAAAGCTTTAGAAGGTACAGATGTTGATACAATAAAACAATCTACAGAAAAATTAACAACAGTATTCTATTCTATTTCAGAAAAATTATATTCTCAAGCAGCTGGAACACAAAATCCACAACAAGAACCATCTGTAGATGAAAATGGAAATGTATATGATGCTGATTATAATGTAGAAGATAACGGAAATAAATAAACAATAAAGGCAATAACCTATTTATAGTTGTCTTTTAGATAGAGGTGTAAAATAATGGCACAAAAAAGAGATTATTATGAAGTTCTTGGAGTGAGCAAAACAGCTACTGATGATGAATTAAAAAAAGCATATAGAAAAATGGCAAAACAATATCATCCAGATGCAAATTTAAGTAATAAAGCAGAAGCAGAAGTGAAATTTAAAGAAGTTAATGAAGCATATGAAACACTATCTGATTCTCAAAAAAGAAAAATGTATGATCAATTTGGTCATGATGGACCAGCAGGGTTTGGAGGTGGAAATCCTGCTGGTGGATATTATTCGTATTCTTCAGGATTTGATGGATTTGATGGATTTGGAGATTTTGGAGATTTAGGTGATATTTTTTCTTCATTTTTTGGTGGAGGAAGAAGTTCTAAAAAAGCAAATGGCCCTATTAAAGGTCCAGACTTAAGATATAGTATGGATATTACATTTGAAGAAGCTTTCTTAGGTGTAGAAAAAGAAATTTCAATAACACGTGAGGAAACCTGTGGCACATGTAGTGGTAGTGGTGCAAAACCAGGAACTCATGAGGAAACATGTAGAGTATGTGGAGGAAAAGGTCAAGTTACACAAGTGGTAAATACATTTATGGGTTCTATACAAACATCAAAAACATGTACAAATTGTGGAGGTACAGGTAAGGTTATTAAAGAACCTTGTGAAACATGTAAAGGAAAAGGAAGTATTAGAAAACAAACAAAAATAAAAGTGAAAATTCCAGCAGGAATTGATAATGATCAGACAATAGTGCTTAGAGACGAAGGTGAACCTGGAAAAAGAGGGGGGCCTAAAGGTGATTTATATATTGTTATAAAAATAAAAAAACATAGTATTTTTACAAGACAAGGTAATAATGTAATTTGTACAATTCCTATAACATATACACAAGCAACATTAGGAGCAGATCTGGAAATTCCAATGGTAAATGGTTCTAAAGAAAAATTTAGAATTTCTGAAGGTACACAGCCAGGTACAAAATTTGCTATTCATGGAAAAGGTTTTAAAATTTTAAATTCTAATTCTCAAGGAGATTTTATATTTACTGTTCAAGTTGAGGTGCCTAAAAAGTTATCAAAAGAACAAAGAGAAATATTAAATCAATTAGCAAAAACAATGAATGAACAACCACCTGTTAAAAAAAGAGGTATTTTTGGATAGATAAAAACTAAGTAAAATAAAAAGATTAAAAACCAGATTTATATCTGGTTTTTTCCTTGCAAAAAATCAGCATACATGGTATAATTATTTCTAATTAAGGAATATTTAATATAATTTATTAATAAGTAAATGAGGGAGAAATGCCAAAGTTTTTTGTAAAAAATGACCAGATTAATAATGGTAAAATAAATATTATAGGAGAAGATGCATATCATATTAAAAATGTATTAAGAATGAGAATTGATCAAGAGCTACAAATATGCAGTGTAGACACATCTGAAAATTTTAATGTTATAATAGAAAGTATTAATACAAATTCTATAATATGTAATATAAAAAAAATTATTGAAACCAAAACAGAATCTAAATTAGATGTACATATATTTCAAGGTATTCCAAAATCAGACAAAATGGAATTGATAATACAAAAATCTACTGAGCTAGGTGTAAAAGAAATTACTCCTGTTATAATGGATAGGTGTATAGTGAAAGTTGATAAAAATGATTGCTTGAAAAAAATTGATAGATGGCAAAAAATAGCGGAAGCAGCAGCAAAACAAAGTGGGAGAGATAGTATTCCCACAATTAATTCTTTTGAAAAGATTAGCAATATTTATTCGGTATTTTCAAATTATGATATGGTTATTGTAGCATATGAAAACGAAAAAAAAACAACTTTAAAACAAGTTTTAAAAGATTTAAAAAAGAAAAAATCCTGCCCTAAAATAGCTATTATTATAGGACCTGAAGGTGGAATTGATACAGAAGAAATAAGTAATATGAAAAAAAATAAAGCTGAAATAGTAACATTAGGAACCAGAATTTTAAGAACAGAAACAGTAGCTTTATCGGTGTTGAGTAATATTATGTATGAATTTGAAGGAGATGTGTAAAATGGAAAAAAGTAAAAAAGTCAAATCTATAACATCAACTAATACACCAAATAAAAAAACAAGGAAAAAAAAATTAAAAGATGATATAAGTCTTGAAAATGATAAGAATATTATCGAAAAAAACAGTAATGAAGATATTGTCGAGAATGAAATTAAAGAACAGATTATTGAAAATAACAATGAGATAAATTTCGAACATATTAAAAATGAAATTGAATCTCATAATAAAATTCCGTTAGAGGAAATAATCAAGATTAAGAGAAAAGTTATTCCAAATATAATAATAGCACTAAGTTTAATATTATTTTATATTTTTATAGAATTGGGATATAAAAATATAGAAACAATAAATTATGTATTAGATTTAAAAGTTTTTTCAGGAATATTTTTAATTACATCTATTTATTTATTTGAAAAATCATATAAATTAGATGAATTCAAAAAAATGGTTTTTGGAATAGAAATGTTAATTGTATCTATATTTAATTTATCACTTATATATGTATATTATGCATATTCTCGTAGTTATGAAAGTATAGTTTTCATATTTGCATTAATTATAGGAATATATTATTTTATAAAATCAATTACAATATTTTTAAAAAATAAAAAGGAGTATTTTTTTGAAAAAAGTGATATAAAGAAAATAGTTTCAAAATAAAAAAGAAAGAAGGAATTCAAAATGATGGTAAAACCAACAGTAGCGCAATTATTAACAAAGGTTGATAATAGATTTAAATTAGTTATAGCTACATCTAAAAGAGCTAGACAAATTGCAGAGGGGTATGAAATACTTGTAAAAACTAATGATGAGGCACCTGTATCAATAGCAGCAGATGAGATTATGGCTGGTAAAATAACAGTTGTAGAACAAAAATAAGTTTTAGAATAAGCTTGGAAAGGTGAAAATTATGTTAGTATTATTATCAGGAGTATCTGGGGCTGGAAAAGATACTATAAAAAGAGAATTGATGAAAAGAATGGAAAAAGTTGAGTCTCTTCCATCTTTTACAGATAGAGCTCAAAGAGTAGGTGATGAACCAGGTATAGCTTATAATTTTGTTACTACAGAAGAATTCGAGAGAATGATAAAAGATAATGAATTATATGAGTATAATATTCATCATGAACATTATTATGGAACATCAAAAAAATATATGAATGAAAAAATTAAAAGTGGAAAAATTATTGTAAAAGATATGGATGTTAACGGTACAGAAAATCTTATAAAGGTTTTAAAAGAAGATACAAAGGTTATTACAATTTTTTTAAGGGTTCCTAAAGAGGAACTAAAAAGAAGGCTTGAAAATAGAGAGGATAATGCATCTCCTAAAGAAATAACATTAAGATTAAATAGATTTGATTATGAAGAATCAAAAATAGGTAATTATGATTATGTTATAAAGAATAATGATTTGGAAAAAACTGTTAATATAATTATGACAATAATAAATTGTGAATACAATATAATTAATAAAATATAATGTAGTTTAAAATGGCTGCAGAAAATTGATAAATAAATTATAAATTAAGATATTTATTCATGATTCTGTAGCCAAAATTATTATAATAGATGAATTCTTTTTATAAAAATATATAAGATTTAAATTTATATAAAAAAAATTTTGTCTGTATTAATATTTTAAAAGAGAAATGCCTTAGATATAATTATTTATAATATAGTAACAGAAAATGGTAAGAGTATTTTTATGGTTCTAAAATATTGATACCATACGCATAATTATCTGCAATATAAGGAGGAAAAATGGTAGCTGAAATTATAATAAGCACAAGTGTAAAAGATCTTAATAAAATATTTGATTATAATATACCATCTCATTTAAATAATAAGGTTAAACTAGGAAGTAGAGTATATTTTCCTTTTGGAAATAAGAAAAATCTTGAAGAAGGTTTTGTAGTAAATATTAAAGAAAAATCAGATTATAAAATTAAAAATATATCAGATATAGAAGAATTTGAATATGTTACCGATTATAATATAGAATTAGCAAAATGGATGGCGAATAATTATTTTTGTAATATTTCTGATTGTCTCAATTTAATGTTACCACCTGGGACTTCTAATAAAGAACAAAAAAAGAGAGTGAAAGAAAAAAGTTGTACATATGCTTATTCAAAAATAGCGAAGGAAAAATTAGAAATTGAAATCTATAATAAAAAAATCAAATCACAAAAACAAATCAAAATAATGAGATTTTTAATTGATAATGGAGAATTTCCAAAATCTGATATAATAAATATAACAAATACATCAATGTCAATATTAAATTCATTACATAAAAATAATTATATTGAATTTGTCGAAAAACAAATAGAAAGAAATCCTTTTAAAGATAAATTAATAAAAAAGACAACTAACTTAGTGTTAACAAAAGAGCAACAAAAAGCATATAGCATGATATCTGATTCTATAGATGATTATATGAATTCTGAATTTCTAATACATGGAATAACAGGTTCGCGGAAAAACAGAAGTATATTTACAATTAATAGAAAAAGTGTTAAATAATGGTAAGACAAGCATTGTTCTTGTACCTGAAATATCTTTAACTCCCCAAACAGTTGATAGATTTATATCTAGATTTGGGCAAGATAATGTTGCTGTTTTACATAGTAAATTATCAAGTGGAGAAAGATTTGATCAATGGCATAAAATAAAAAATAAACAAGCTAAAATTGTAATAGGGGCACGTTCTGCAATATTTGCACCTGTGACAGATTTAGGAATAATTATAGTAGATGAAGAACATGATAATTCATATAAGTCTGATATGACACCAAAATATAATGCAAAAGAGGTTGCAAGATTTATAGCTAGAAATGCTAATATACCTTTGGTTTTAGGTAGTGCAACTCCTGATATAGATACTTATTTCAAATCTAAAAATGGTGAAATTGAATTATTGGAGTTAACTAAAAGGGCAAATAATTCTGTTTTACCAAATATTGAAATTGTTGATTTAAGACAAGAGATGATTAATGGAAATAGAAATATGATTAGTACGAAATTATATAATGAAATAGAAAAAAATATAATAGAAAAGAAACAAACAATACTATTCTTAAATCGTAGGGGATTTTCAACTTTTATAATGTGTAGAGATTGTGGCTATACGGTCAAATGTAAAAACTGTAATATAACATTAACATATCATTCTAGGACCAATAAACTTAAGTGTCATTATTGTGGATATGTAACTGATACAGTTAGGGAATGTCCGGAGTGTAAAAGTAAAAACATAAGATATTTTGGTGCAGGAACACAAAAACTTGAATTAGAGGTTAATAAGTTGTTTCCAAAAGCTTCAACTATAAGAATGGATGTTGATACTGTTAATAAAACAAATTCTTATGAAAAAATATTGAATACATTTAAAAATGATAATATTAATATTTTAATTGGAACACAAATGGTAGTAAAAGGACATCATTTTCCGAATGTTACTTTAGTAGGTATAATTGCAGCTGATGCCACAATAAATATAGAGGATTTTAGAGCAGGGGAAAAAACATTTCAAATAATTACTCAGGTTGCTGGAAGAGCAGGAAGGGCAAATAATGAAGGAAAAGTCATAATCCAGACATATAATCCTGATAATTATGCAATTGAGTTTGCTAAAAAACAAGATTATACTTTGTTCTATGATACAGAAATTGAGTTAAGAAAACAATTGAAATATCCTCCGTTTTGTGATATAATACAAGTTGGATTTAATTCGGGAAATGAGCAAAACATAAAAATCATAAGTGAAAAAATACATAGTTATTTGAAAAATAAAATTTTAGAGGATAATATACCAATAATATTGTATAAACCAGTTCCATCACCAATAGATAGAATAAAAAATAAATATAGATGGAGAATGATTATTAAATGCAAGTTTGGAAAAGATATAATAGAAGTATTAAATAATTGTATGAAAGAGTATGGTAAAAAGTTTTTAGATGTAAAAATATCAATTGATGTAAATCCTACAAATATGATGTAATAGTATATGTAAAAATCTACAATATAATTATAGAAAGGAAAAAATATGGCAATAAGAATAGTAAGAGAATATGGTGATGAAGTATTAAGAAAAAAATCAAAATCAGTAGAAATATTTGATGAAAAATTAAATGAATTAGTAGAAGATATGTTAGAAACTCTTTATAAATATAATGGAGTCGGACTTGCAGCACCACAAGTAGGTGTATTAAAAAGAGTTATTGTAATAGATACATATGATGGTGAAGGAGCAGTTGTATTAATAAATCCTGAAATAATTAAACAAAAAGATGAACAGGAAGTAGATGAAGGTTGTTTAAGTGTTCCAAATCAATATGCAAAAATAATAAGACCAAAAGAGGTTGTAGTAAAGGCATATGATGTTGAAGGAAATCAATTTAAGATAACAGGAAAAGGACTTTTAGCTCAAGCATTATCACATGAGATAGATCATTTAAATGGAATATTATTTGTTGATAAAATAATTCCAGGAACATTAGAATATCATAAACCAGAATAAAGGAGGAAAACTATGTTAAATATAGTATTTATGGGAACTCCTGATTTTGCAAAAGAATCGTTAGAATCCATTTATGAAAAAGGACATAATATTTTAGCTGTAATTACTAAAGAAGATAAACAACAAGGTAGAGGTCTAAAACTTATAGAAAATCCAGTTAAAAAATATGCTAAATCAAAGGGGATTAAAGTATATCAACCCACAAAAATTAAAAATAATAATGAAATAATTAATATTATAGAACAATTGAAACCAGATGTTATTTGTGTTGTAGCATATGGAAAAATTCTTCCTAAACAAATATTAGACATACCAAAATTGGGATGTATTAATGTACATGGATCACTTCTTCCAAAGTATAGAGGAGCAGCGCCTATTCAATGGGCTGTAATTAATGGAGATAAAATAACAGGAATAACAACAATGTATATGGATGAAAATATGGACACAGGAGATATTATACTTAAAAAAGAAATTGAAATTGGAAAATATGAAACAACTGGAGAATTATGGAATAAGCTTTCAAAAATTGGAGGAGAGCTTTTAGTAGAGACTTTGGAAAAGATAGAAAATGGTGATGCTCCAAGAATAAAACAAGGCCAAGAATTTTCTCTAGCTCCTATGCTAGATAAACAAATTTCTAAAATTGATTGGAATAATCAAACAAGCACGCAAATATTTAATCTATCAAGAGGTCTTGATCCAATAATGGGTATTTATTCGACATTAAATGGAAAAAAATTAAAATTATGGAAGATAAACATTAAAGACGATTTTGAAGAAGAAATTAATGAAATATATTCTCCTGGAACAGTAATATATGTAAATGAAAAAAAAGGATTATATATTAAGACAAAGGATGGAATTATAGAAGTATTAGAAATTCAACCAGAAAACTCAAAGAGAATGAATATTTTGGAATTTTTAAGAGGTGCAAAAATTTCAATTGGCGAAAGATTTGAATAATTACAAATTTATTACGTTAATATTATAAATTTATTACAAACAGAACAAATGTGTTGAATTATATTTTACGTATGGTATAATTAATTTATTAAAATACCAAAGAGGAGGTAAAATATGAAAAAAACAAATAAGAAAAAAAATATTATACTAGTAATTTTAATTATATTAGTATTAGGTATGGCAGTTGGATATGCTGCATTTTCAACAATGTTAACAATTGATGGTACAGCTAATATCACATCATCATGGGATATACATATAAATAGTATAACACCAGGAACTTTAGTTGGTGCTACAAGTGTAAATGGTTATCCAAGAGTTGAGGCAGATAACATAACAGCGACATTTCAGGTGAATTTAGCTTATCCAGGTGCAAGTGCAACATATGAAATAGAAGTTCATAATAATGGAACAGTTCCAGCTATTCTAGATGAAATTGGTGGAACCTTAGCAACAGCAAATGCAGCAGAGCCTACAGGTGTTACTTTTGCTTTTGATGCTGTACAAGGCGATACTTTGGCAGCTGGAGAAACTAGAGTTTACACAGTTACAACAACATGGGATGCAGGAGATACAACAGTACCTTTAACAACATCTAAAACTGTTAGTATAACATTAAATTATATACAAAATACATAATTAAAAAATTTCAAGAATAAAAGTACTGTTATAATATAATAATATTAGTTAATGGTACTTTTAAATTTATTATGCATATTTTACCAAAATAAAAAATGAATTTAATAAGAAGAATATGCTATAAGGATTATAAGTAAAATGATATATTTTAACAAATAAAACAATTTTTTTGTTTTATTTGTTTTACTTGTTGATATCATGAGATTATTTAATAAGAATTATAAGATAATATATTAAGATAATATATTAAGATAATATATTAAGATTTCATATATTAAAAATAAATTATTTTAAAATATAAAAATAAAAATCATAGAGACTGTTCTATTATTAATACTACAAAATAACTAAACAGCAGACAAAAGAAAAGGTGAGAACATGAGGAAAAACAGATTTATAAAATATATAGTTTTTTCAACAACCCTATTAATAATAGGGATTATGTTCGTTTATTCGTCTTTTACACCATCTGTTACCCATAATGAGTACTTATATACATATAATTTAAATAAATTAGCAAATTATAATATAGAAATTAATAAAAACAATTTTTATGAGGGTTTGATATTAGAACAGAATAGGACATATATATCAGAATTGGTTAAAAATGTGAATATAGATTTCAAAGTTAATTATTATATAAATAAAAATAGTGATATTGTATATAATTATAAAATAATAAATACTGTATTTATTAAATACGCTAGTACTTCAAATTCAGGAGATAATATACTTTGGTCAAAAGACTATTTCTTAAAAAGTTCTGATACATTAACATTAATAAATCAAAATTCATTTAATATAGAAGATACTATAGAAATAAATTATCAAGATTATAGAAATCAATCAAAAGCTTTTATGGCAACATATAATTTGCCATTAGAAGCATATATGGAACTAAAATTGATTCTTAATTATGATATACAAACAGGAAATATTGAAGATAAAAATCAAAAAGAATCATTTATTAATTTGCGAATACCACTACTTACAGATGTTTTCACTGTAGAAGAAAATTATCAAAAAAATGAAACAGAAACTTATGTTAAAAATATAAATATTCAAGGGATAGTTAATAAAAAATCTGTAATAATTGGTTCAACAATTATAAGTGGATCTTTAATAATGATTTTATATTTTATTAGAAAAGAAATGAAAATGAATGTTAAAAATGATTATCAAGTAGCACTAAATAGAATATTAAAAAATTATGGTGATATTGTTGCTGAAGTAGTTAGTCCGGTAGAAACAGATTATATGAAAATAATAGATGTTAAAAATTTTGATCAATTATTAGATATCGAAGAAGAAATAAGAATGCCAATATTGTTTTATGAAACAATTCCTGGACAAGAAGGTGAGTTTGTAATTTTGTTTGATAATATGGTATACAGATATATAATTAGTGGAAGAGATAGTATTAATAAATATAATTAAAATAGTGTTTCATAAATATATTATTAAATAAAATAGGAGTAAAAATATGGAAAAAGATAACAATCGTATAGTAATAATATATTTTTTGTTATTGTTTATATTTATAACTGGTTCTTTAGTTGTTGCTCTATTAGTAATTCCTAATTATTTTAGAGAATATGCTAGAATAACAAGCTTACTTGTATGGGTAGGCTTGTTCGTAGTTTCCACACAGTTATCGACTGAGCATGGGAAATTTAAGGCTAAATCTGAAAAAATCAAGATTACATTAATAATTATTCTTATTTATTATATTTTGTATTTTCTGGTAGGCTTAATCCTAGGTTTTAAAACAAATCCTTATTCAAGAGTGTTTTCAAAATTAATAGAAAATATTGTTTTTGTTGTAGGACTATCTTTAATTCAAGAATATATAAGAGCAAAAATGATTAATAATCAGAAAAGATTAATCATTTATATATTGGTTACTATAATATTTTTTATTATAAATATGGACATAAATAAAATTCTTTATTTGGTAAATTCAGAATTAGTATTTAAGTATATATTTGAAACAGTAATAACAGGAATTGCAATAAGTGGATTATGTACTTATTTAGGAAAAACAGGTGGATTTCAATTGATTTATGCATATATTATTCCAGTTAAAATAGCTGAAGTGGTTATTCCAGTATTTCCAAATATGGATTGGTTTTTATTAACAGTATCTAATCTTATATTAGTTATTGCATTGATATTTTATAATAAATATGAGCATACTGCTAAAACAAAAAGAATGACTAGAAGAGAATTAAGAAATGAGAATCCGAAAAGTATTATACCAATTATGATAATATTACTTTTATTAGTTGGATTTATTGCAGGTATTTTTCCAGTAAAACCAGTAGCAGTTATGTCTAATAGTATGAAACCTATTTTTTCAAGAGGTTATGTTTTATTATCAAAAAAAATAAATGGAAAATTCGAAAACATAAAGGAAGGAGATATAATTGAGTTTAAATCAAAAAAAGGAATAATTATTCATAGGGTTGTGTTTATAGAAAAAGATGTAGAAGGTAAATTTTTGTATACCACAAAAGGTGATAATAATTTAACAATCGATCCATCAAAAGTTAGTCAGGATGATGTTTTAGGAATAGTTATTGGAAATATTCCATACTTAGGTTATCCATCAGTATTATTTTATGAAAAAGTTCTTGGTAAAGAGTCTTTGATTGAAATAATAGAATAAAAATACTAAAAATAGTTGTATTATTTGGGAAAAATTGGTATAATTAGTTTATTAAAAATTAAACATACTAAACTATATAAGGAGGTTTTATTATGGATGATAAAGAAAATGAATTAGTGGTAATAGAAGAAACAAACAATACTTCTCACAATATAAAAATAGCAGATGATGTAGTTGCAGTAATTGCTGGTATAGCAGTGTCAGAGGTTCCAGGTGTTTGCAATATGGCAGGAGGTTTTGCAGGTGGAATATCAGAAGTTTTAAGTGGTAAAAAAAATTTAGCAAAAGGTATTAAAGTTGAAGTAGGGGAAAAAGAAACAAAAATAGATGTAAATATTATAGTAGAATACGGAACAAGAATACCTGATATAGCATTTGAAATACAAAACAGAGTAAAAAAATCAGTTGAGGCAATGACAGGTTTAAGAGTATTAGAAGTTAATATTCATGTTCAAGGTGTTAATGCTAATATTTCAGAAGAAAATAAACAAGAGACAGAAAAAAAATAACCAAATAAGCACGGAATAACCGTGCTTTTTATAGGATTAGGTTTGAATTTTAAAAATAAATTGTCAAAAAATTTAAATTTTAAATATCAAAAAACAGAAGAATATAAATGATGAAGGGAAGAATAATATAATGAAGATATTAGAAAGAATTATAGTGATTGTTTTTTCAATTATAATACTAATTGCATCAATTTTTAGTGTTTTATTAGTTTTGGGGTGGGCAAGTATAGATTTTATTAATGAAGTTATATTTAATATACTTAATAATAGTACAGTATATAACACAATATTATTGATTTCGTCTATATGTATCATTTTAGCTATAAAATGTATATTTTTTAGTTCAAACAGTACTAGTAAAGAAGATTATAGAACAGGTGTATTGTTAGAAAATGAAGATGGTAAATTGATAATCGCTAAAGATACAATAGAAAATTTAGTGAATAGTGTTACAAAAAAATTTGAAGGTGCGACTGAGGTTCAAACTAAAGTTATATTAGATAAAGAAAATACAATAACAATTAATGTTACATTACTAGTAAAAGAAAATGCTATTATAAAAGATTTATCTGCAAATATACAATCTCAAGTAAAAGAAACAATAAAAAGAACATCAGATCTAGATGTTAAACAAATAAATATCAAAGTAAAAAATATAGAAATAAGTAAAAAAGACAATATTAAAAGATTAGAATCACCACAAGTAGAAAAATATAATAAGTCGAAAGAAAATTATGAAACAAATAATATATCACAAACTGAAAAATCAAAATAACAAGGGGGGCATAGGTATGGAAGATTTAAAAAAATTTTTTATCCAATATGGTGGAGCAATAATTGGTGGAATAATAGCATTAATTTTAAGCTGTACAGGACTATATAGAATAGTTATAGCTCTAGTTTTAATTGGGATCGGAGCATATATAGGGAATTACATACAACATAATAAGCAGGAAGCAAAAGATAAAGCAAAAGATTTTATAGATAAATTATAGAATATTTTGATGTTACGAAACAATTAGAAAGGTGAATAAATATATGAATAAATCAGCAATAAGAGAAACAACATTTAAAATATTATACAGTTTAGAAGTTCAAAAAGACGAAGGAGAAGAAGCTATAGAATTATTCTTTAATGAGAATGATGTTCAAGAAAATGCAAAACAAGAAATAAGAGAAGAAATAGTAGGTATAATAACTAATAGTGAACAAATTGTTAGTTTTATTACAAAGAATTTAAAATCAGATTGGAAAATAAACAGAATTTCAAAAGTTGATAATGCATTATTAAAACTTGCTATTTACGAAATTATATATAAAAAAATTCCATTTAAAGTGGTTATAAATGAGGTTGTAGAATTAGCTAAAATTTATGGAGAGGATTCGTCAGCATCTTTTATAAATGGTGTTTTGGCTAGTGTTGTTAAAGAAATAATTTAGAAATCAATATATATACAATCAATTATAAATTGCTAAATAATACATATAATATTATAAATGAAAGGAAGGGCTATGGAGTATAATCCAATAACAGTAACAGACTTAAATTTATATTTAAAAAGTAAAATTGACAAAGATAATTTTTTAAATAATGTTATAGTAAAAGGTGAAATTTCGAATTTTAAGAATCATTATACTGGCCATATGTATTTTACATTAAAGGATGAAAATTCATTAGTTAAATGTATAATGTTTAAATCATACGCAACAAATTTAAAATTTATTCCAAAGGATGGAATGAAAGTTATAATTTTAGGTACTGTATCTGTATATGAAAGAGACGGTGTTTTTCAAATCTATTCTAAAGGAATGCAGCAAGATGGTATAGGAAGTCTTCATTTAGCATATGAAGAATTAAAAAACAAATTAGAGAAAGAGGGTTTATTCTCAAAAGAAAATAAAAAACAAATACCAAATTTTCCAAAATGTATTGGAGTATTGACATCAAATACAGGTTCAGTAATAAGAGATATAATTAATGTAGCTACTAGAAGAAATCCAAATGTCTATATTCAATTGTTGCCTGTTCCTGTTCAAGGAGCAGGCGCTGCTGATAAAATTGCTGAAGCAATAAGTATTATGAATAAAAAAAAGATGGTTGATGTAATTATTTTAGCTAGAGGTGGAGGTTCGTTAGAAGATTTGTGGACATTTAATGAGGAAATACTAGCTAGGGCAATTTATAATTCAGAGTTACCAATAATATCTGCGGTAGGTCATGAAACTGATTTTACAATAGCAGATTTTGTAGCAGATTTAAGAGCACCAACTCCTTCAGCTGCAGCAGAATTATCTGTTCCAAATATATCACAAATTATAATTAAATTAGAAGATTATGAAAACAGATTAAAAGTAAATCTATTAAGAAAAATAGAATTAATGAGATTAAGATATGAAAAATGTATGGAAAAAAAAGTCTTCAAAGATCCACTTCAAAAATTAAATGAAAAATATATTATTATTGATGCTTATTTGAGGGAAATTAATAATAAAGTAAATTATAAGATAAAACTTTCTAGAAGTCAGCTTGCAGAAATAATATCTAAAGTTGATGCATTAAGCCCTCTAAAGACTTTATTGAGAGGATATAGTATAACAACAAAAGAAGGAAATTTAGTTAAATCTGTTTGTGAATTGAAAAAAAATGATGAAATACAAATAAGATTTGTGGATGGATGTTCAAAAGCAAAAATTGTATAGGAGGTAATATATATGAGTAAAGGAACAAAGTTTGTATTAATATTTATATTGATAGCTATTTTAGCATTATCAATTTATGTTGGAAAACAAGGTATGAATAAAGGAAAAGAAAATACTATTGTAACATCAATGCAAAACACAATAAAAAATGAAAATATAGAAAATAATAATGTTCAAAATGTTAGTAATAATACAGATATAGAAAATAATAATACAAATGCACTCAAACCAGAAGATATTGTTGATTCAAAAACATTAACAGATGAAGATAAAGCAAAAGAATTAGTAAAACAAAAATGGGGTGGAAGTGAAGGTGTTTATTTTTCTATAGATACAATAAATAATGATGAAACATATGTTGTTTCGGTAAGAGAATCATCAACAACAAAAGTTTTAGAATGGTATACAGTTGATATAAAAAAAGGCACAGTGAAAAATTAAATTTATTTTAATATGAATTTTAAATGTACTATTTTGTTAAGCAAGTGGAGGTTAATATGAAAAATAATGAAATGAATTTTGAGGAAGCAATAAAAGAGCTAGAAAAAATAGCAAAAGAGTTAGAAAGCAATGAAATAGATTTAGATACTGCTGTCGGAAAATTTGAGCAAGGAATGAAAATTTCTAAAAAATGTAATGATATTTTAGAAGATGCCGAAAAAAGGATATCTATATTAATAAAAGAAGGAAATGATTATAAAGAAGAAAAATTTATAACAGAAGAGTAATAAACACGATATATTTGCTGGAAATTGATGTGGATTGAATAAAGAAATTTATAACAGAAGAGTAATAAACACATGAAAAATTAAGAACTATAAAAAAAGATTTATTTAAGGGGAATAAAATGGAAACGATAGGAAATTATAAATATGTACTAGTACCTTTTATGGTATGGTTTGGGATACAAATATTTAAGGTGATAACAGATTTAGTAAAAACAAGGAAATTTAATTTTAAAAGAATAATGGGAGCTGGAGGTATGCCAAGTTCTCACTCAGCTGTGGTTACCTCATTATCTGCATTAATAGGAAAAAATCAAGGTTATGATACTCCTATATTTGGGATTTCGGTAATTTTTGCTTTTATAGTAATGTATGATGCTGCCGGAGTAAGAAGAGCAGCAGGAAAACAAGCGAAAATATTAAATAAAATAGTTGAGACTCCTGGTTTAACAGGAGTACAAGTATCTGAAAAACTAGTTGAAGTTTTAGGACATACTCCAATACAAGTATTGGTAGGTGCAATAATAGGTATAATAATTGGATTGGTTTTATAAATTACTTTGCAATCGTAAGGGAGGAAGTTTGATGGAAGATATTGAAATAGCAAGACAAGCAGATTTACTAAAAGTAAAAAAAGTTGCAGAAAAGATTAATATTGATGATGATTATTTAGAAATGTATGGAAAATACAAAGCTAAAATAAATTTAGAAATTATTAAAGAGATAGAAAAAGAAAAAAATGGTAAATTAATTTTGGTTACATCAATAAATCCAACACCACTTGGAGAAGGAAAAACAACTGTATCAATAGGACTGACAGATGGATTAAATAAAATAGGAAAAAAAGCAATAGCAGCATTAAGAGAACCTTCATTAGGACCTGTATTTGGAATAAAAGGAGGAGCAACAGGAGGAGGTCATTCTCAAATTGCTCCAATGGAAGACATAAATCTACATTTTACAGGAGATATACATGCAATTACATCCGCTAATAATTTATTATCAGCAATTATAGATAATCATATTTTTTATGGAAATCAATTAAATTTTAAGAAGGTAACATGGAAAAGATGTGTAGATCTAAATGATAGGCAATTAAGAAAAGTGAATACAGGACTTTCAGGAGAAAAAAACATTGTACAAAGAGAAGATGGATTTGATATATCTGTTGCATCAGAGATTATGGCTATATTTTGTTTATCTGAGAATCTGTTCGATTTAAGGGAAAAATTAGGAGAAATAATAGTTGGTTATAATGATTCTGAGCAGCCAATTAAAGTAAAACAATTAAATGCACAAGGAGCTTTAACTGTATTATTAAAAGATGCAATAAACCCTAATTTGGTTCAAACACTGGAAAACAATCCAGCAATTATTCATGGAGGACCTTTTGCAAATATAGCTCATGGATGTAACAGTATAATAGCCACAAAACTAGCATTGAAATTAGGTGATTTTGTGGTTACTGAGGCAGGATTTGGAGCTGATTTGGGTGCGGAAAAATTTCTGAATATAAAATGTAGAAAAGCACAAATAAAGCCAGATGTTGTAGTTTGTGTTGCAACTATAAAAGCTTTAAAATATCATGGTGGTGTCTTAAAAGAGGATATAAAAAAAGAAAATATAGAAGCATTAAAACTAGGGTCGGAAAATATTATAAAGCATATTGATAATCTAAAAAATAAATTTGGTTTACAGGTGATTGTTGCTATTAATAAATATTCACATGATTCGGAAAGAGAAATTCAAACACTAGAAAGTATATTAAAAGAAAATAGTGTTGATTTAAGTTTGATAGAAAGTTGGGAAAAAGGAAGCAAAGGTGCTATAGATTTAGCAAATAAAGTTGTAAAAAAATCTGAGGAAAAATCAGAATTAAAATTTACTTATGAATTAACAGATACTGTTAAAGATAAAATAGATAAAATATGTAAAAATATTTATGGTGCTTTAAATGTTAAATACTCAGATTTAGCAGAAAATATGATTGATAAAATAGAGAAATTAGGATATTCGAATTTGCCAATATGTATAGCTAAGACTCAGTATTCGTTTTCGGATGATCCTAATAATTTACAATGCAATTATCCATTTGACATTCATATTGAAGATTTAAATTTAAAGTCAGGTGCCGGATTTATAGTTGTAATTACAGGGAAAATAATGACTATGCCAGGATTACCTAAAATTCCAGCAGCTGAATTTATAGATATTGATGAACAAAAAAATATAGTTGGTATTTTTTAACATATTATAGTATAAAGTATAAAAATATTTAAAAGAGGAAAAGATACTCATAAATAAAAAGTAGGAGAATTATTTATGAGTGAAAAACAAAAAAATAAAAAAAGAATATATATTTTAAAAGTAAGAATTTTAGCAATATTAATTATATTAATATTGCTATTTGTATCATGTAATGTTGTTTATAAAAGCATTAGTATATTTGCCCTTTCTAAGTATGGATCTTCGGGCTCTGAAGTAACAAATATTCAGTCAAAATTAAAAAGATGGGGATATTATAATGGAATAATCGATGGAATATTTGGAAGTAAAACATTGGCTGCTGTTAAATGGTTTCAATCAGTAAATGGATTAACAGTGGATGGTATTGCAGGAACAAAAACTCTTGAAGCGATGGGGATTTATACAAGTTCAACAGCTAATACTACTGCAACAACTAGTAGTGACTTAAACTTGTTAAGTAGGTTGATTTTTGCTGAGTCAAGAGGAGAACCATACACAGGGCAAGTCGCTGTTGGAGCTGTTGTATTAAATAGAGTAAAAAATAGTTCTTTTCCTAATACAATAGCAGGAGTAATTTATCAGTCAGGAGCTTTTAGTGTTGTAAATGACGGACAAATAAATTTAGAACCTGATAGTACTGCAAAAAAAGCTGCACAAGATGCATTAAATGGATGGGATCCGGCATATGGTTCTATATACTATTTTAATCCTAATACTGCAACAAATGCTTGGATATGGTCAAGACCACATGTTATTACAATTGGAAAACACAGATTTTGCAAATAAAATATTAAAAATTATTTATATAGTAATGGTATTAAAAATATTTCGTGAAGAAAATGTTAAATGCAATTCTGTAGTTAAAATACAGGTTATATGTATTATAAATATTTAAACATGTAAAAATTATCTGATTGACAAAACTTATAGTTATTGATAATATAATTACAGAAAATGCGAGGTGAAACTATGAACTTATATCCAAAAGCATATTTTAAAAAACTACGAGAAATAGATTTTGATTTTTTAAAAGAGAATGGAATAAAAGGAATTATTTTAGATTTAGATAATACATTGATAAATTATTATAGAGAATTTGAAAATGGTACAGAAGATTGGATTAGAATAACAAAACAGCAAGGAATAAAGCTTTGCATTGTTTCTAATTCTAATAAGGTTGAAAAAGTAAAAATGGTAGCAGAAAAATTACAAATACCTTATTTTTATTTTGCAAAAAAACCTTTAAAATCAGGTTTTTTAAAAGCACAAAAATTAATGAATATAGAAAATAAAAATATAGCAGTAATTGGAGATCAGATATTTACAGACATAATTGGAGCAAATAGGTGTGAAATGTTTTCAATTTTAGTTGAGCCGATCGAAGAGAAAGATATTTTTATAACAAAAATAAAACGACCGATTGAAAAAAGAATAATAAGAAAATTTATGAGCAAAAAAGTGAGGAAATAATTAATGTATTTTAATAATATTCATATACTAATTTATATAATGTTTGGTTTAATTGGGTTGTTAATTGGTCATTTTATTACTTTAGCAAATATAAAATTAGCTGAACATAAAAAAGTTTTTTCAAATGAAATAATACAAGATTTAAAAATAGTTAAACCGAATTATATATTAATGACATCAAATAGTGCCCTATTTATTAGTGTTTTATATATGATAGGGGTAGAAAATCCAATAAAATTAATAGGTTTTTTAGTGATTATTCCAATTTTGTTAAGTGCTTTTTATATTGATTTCAAAAAACAAATAATTCCTAATAGATTAACCTTAACATTATTTGAGATTGGTCTTATATATTCATTTGCCTTAGCAATAGGTAATATAAACTCTGGTTTTGAAATGCTTTTAGGTGGAATTATTGGATCAGGTGTATTCCTTCTTATTACATTTTTAGGAGGACTAATTTATGGAAAAGAATCCATGGGATTTGGGGATGTGAAATTAATTGGAGCACTTGGATTATTTTTTGGTTGGAGATACATAATAGTTATTTCAATATTATCATTTTTAATAGGTGCATTGTATAGTATAGGATTGATAATAACACTTAAAATAAAAAAGAAAGACAAAATAGAATATATTGCTTTTGGACCATTTATTGTTATTGCTACAATAATAGTAATATTTATTCCGCTTGAAACATTGATAGAATTAGCATTTAAAATATTTACATTAGGAAGATAAAATTCTTAGAAAAAATGTTTTTATTTTAAATAAAGTTTATAAAATGAAAGGTGGTATACATGAATCAAAAAATAAAATGGTTACGTGATAAAATAAGAAGTCTAGATTTACAAGGTATGGTAATAACAAATCCTATAAGCATAAAATATCTTTTAGGTATTGATGCAGAAGGAGTTTTATTAATTACAAGAAAAGAAAATTTTTATATAACGGATGGGAGATATATAGAAAAAGTAAATAGTATTTTAACAATTGATGATGAAATTTTAGTCAATAATATTAAAGACTTAACTATTTATGATTATGAAGGCTTTTTTACATTTTGCGAAAGTGTGGGGTTTGAAGAATATCATATAACATATGCAAAATATAAAGAATATATCCAAAAGTTTCAAATAAACAGTTTTGAGGAAACAGAAGGAATAATAGAAAAGCAAAGAATGATAAAAGATATTGATGAAATTGCTAAAATAAAAAAGGCATGTAGTATAACAGACGATTGTTTTGAATATATTAGAAAATATATAAAAATAGGTCATACAGAAAAAGAAATTGCTTTAGAAATTGAAAGATTTTTTAGACTTAATGGTGCAGATGGATTAGCATTTGATACAATAGTAGCTTCCGGAATAAATTCATCAATGCCTCATGCAGTACCAACTGATAAAAAAATTGAAGAAGGAGATCCTATAACGATAGATATGGGATGTAAATATGAAGGATACTGTTCTGATATGACAAGAACAGTTTTTGCAAGAAGAATTCCTAATGAAATAAAAAAAATATATGACCTTGTATTAAAAAAACAGATACACATTGCAGAAGAAATGAAAGATGGTGCAAATTCAAAAATATTATCTAAAATTGTAGAAAGTGATTTTAAATTATTAGGCTACGATTTAATACATAGCTTGGGTCATGGTGTTGGCTTAGAAATACATGAGTTTCCATCTATGAGTTCAAAATATGATTTTTTCTTAAGAGATAATATGGTGGTTACAAATGAACCAGGTATATATATTCCAGGGAAATTTGGAGTAAGGATTGAAGATACAGTATTAATAACAAAATATGGTAGTATGAATCTTACAAAATCAGATAAAAATTATGTGGTAGTAGGATAATTTAAAATTGGTAGTATTAAAATATTGACAACGAAACGTCAAATTATTATAAAAATACATTATTAGTTAATTTTATAAAGTTGTTTAATGTATTTGAAGCTATTGTTTTTTAAAAAAATATTAAGTGTAAAATATGATTGATTGATTTGTAGAAATTGGAGCTATAAATTAAAAAATTTTGACTAATTGTGAAATATGATTGAAAAAGCAGCACAAATGTGAATGATAAATGAATTTAAATCCTTGATTTTTAGCCTTATATAGTGTATAATATTAAAATATGATTAAAATTAGAAATTGAAAGGGGAAATTATAAAAATGGCAGAAGTATATATGGCAGGAGATTTTAGAAATGGAACAACATTTGAAATGGACAATAATGTATTTAAAGTAGTTGAGTTTCAACACGTAAAACCAGGAAAAGGAGCAGCTTTTGTTAGAACAAAATTAAAAAATGTTATTTCAGGAGCAGTTTTAGAAAAAACTTTTAACCCATCTGAAAAATATCCAAGTGCAGAGATTGAAAAAAGGGAAATGCAATTTTTATATAGCGATGAGGAGCTATATTATTTTATGGATAATGAAACATATGAGCAAATGCCTTTAAATAAGGAGCAATTAGGTGATTCTATAAAATATATAAAAGAAAATATGAATGTAAAAATATTATCTTATAAAGGAAATGTGTTTTCTGTTGAGGCACCGATGTTTGTTGAATTAGAAGTAACATATACAGAACCAGGTTTTGCTGGAAATACAACTACAACTTCAGGAAAACCAGCAAAATTAGAAAATGGATTTGATATTCAAGTACCAATGTTCATAAATATTGGTGATATAATTAAAATCGATACAAGAACCGGTGATTATATGGAAAGAGTACAATAAATTATAAAAGTGTATTAAACCACGAAAGTGCAATAAATAATAAGGTATAATAAACTAGAAAGGAACATAAGAATGTCAGAACAAAATATAAAATATCAAGAGATTCTTGAGGATTTAAAACAACATATCACAGATGAAAAAGAATTAGAATATGTAACTAAAAAGTTTGCAGAAGCATCAGTAATATTTTTAGATATAATTGATGAAATTTCAGACAATTTTGATGAAAGACTACAACAACTAGAAGAAAAGCAGGCTTTAGTAGAAGGTAAATTAAAAAACATTCAGTCAATTATTAAAAATATTGAAAGTGATATATATGAAGACGAACTAAATTTTGATATATTATGTCCATATTGTGATAATGAATTTTCAACTATTGTAGAAAATGATTCACAAAAAGAAGTTAAATGTCCAGAATGTAATAACACAATTGAATTAGATTGGAATGATGATTCAGATGAATGTGGATGTTCATCTTGCACATGTGATGATGAAAGTTCGTGTGGTGATTGTAATTGTCAAAATTAGTTTAGATTGGTTTAGAAATATTTATATAATCTAATGGATTGACGGCCTTGCCGTCTTTTTTTATTGTCAAATGCAAATGTGGTCCAGTAGTTGCACCATTTGTAGGATAGCCGTATTCATCTTTGTATTTATTATCAATAATTCCATATACATTTTTAGGACCAATATGAGCAATGACCTGACCTTTTATGACATTTTCTCCAACATTTACTATATAATTAGGAGATATATGACAATAAAAAATTAAAAAATTATCACTTTGAACAATAATAGTGCAGCCAGCACTTCCATAGAAATCTCTGAAAACTACTTTTCCGGAAAGAACAGAAATAATATCAGACTTTTCCGGTCCAGAAATATCTATTCCAGTGTGGTATCTACTTGCTCCAGCCGTGGGCTGTATCCTATATCCAAAATTCGATGAAATAGTATAAGAGTTAGGAACTGGCCAAGCAAAATTATCTGAAACAGAAAAGAATTTAGTTGAATTACTAGTATCTAAAATTAAATTATTATTGTAAAATATTGGAGTGAAAATGCAAATTGAAGTTGAAAAAAATATAAGTACTGCTAAATAGAAAATACTTACTGATTTAAAATAATTTGAAAACATGGAAAAAAATCTCCTTTATGAAATAATTTATATAGAATTAATTGTCTAAAAAAGTAAAAACGAAAGTAAAAAATAATTTAAAATGAGAAAAAATGAAAAAAATAAAAATAAAATTAAAATATAAAAAGAAAATAAAATAAAAAATAAATAATATTAAAAACGAGAATAAATAAAATTAAAAAATAAATGAAAATAAAAAAGAGAATAAATAAAATTAAAAAATAAATGAAAAAAAAAAAGAGAATAAATAAAATTAAAAAATAAATGAAAACAAAAAATTATTTTCTAAATGCAAAAAATTTGCTTATAAAAAAATTAAGTATTATAACAACTATGCTAATTAAGGATTTTATTAAAAGATCAGAAAAATCTAATAATGCAAATAATATAGCGCAACTTAAAAATTCAAACACCATTGTAAATGCACGGCCTAGCATGAATTTTGCAAACTCAATTATGTTATCAAAAAAAGTAACTGCTTTAGAATTAAAAACTAGTTTTCTATTTGTAAAAAAAGCAAATAAAACAGCCAAAATTATTGATGAAATGTTTGCAATGTTTTCGTTGATTGAGAATAGTGAAGTCAAGATATAAAAAGATATTAAGTTGATAAAAGTTGTTAGAACTCCAAAAATTATATAAAAAATAACTTCTTTTGTATAAAATTTTTTGATTAAATTAGTTAGTTTTTCCATTGATTTTCTCCTCCAGAAGAATAGATTACGACAGTTATTACATAAAAAAACGAACTTTTAGTTCGGAAAGTTGGCAGGGGTACTAAGATTCGAACTCAGACTTGTGGTTTTGGAGACCATCGTGCTAACCGTTGACACTATACCCCTATAAGTAAATATATTTTTATGATAACATAAAAAATTAATAAAGGCAATACAAATTATAAAAATTCTTATAAAAATTATGATTAACTTATGATAATGTCTAAGAGAAAGTTTAAGTGCAAGACAATATGGAGTTAATTCTAATTATGATTAATTTATGATAATGTCTAAGTAATAACTTTTGAAAATGTACAAAAAAGAATTTATAATATGTGGGAAGAGTCCGTCAAGAAAAAAGCTAAATGTTCGAAAGTAAAGGTGAAGTGAAAAAGTAAGTGCAATTTTGTATTAATAAATGCAGTTCAAAGTAAAAAAATATAAAAATATAAAGATTGAAAAATAATTAAAAGTAATGTATAATATAATTGTTATATATATGGGGGTGTATTTGGTTTCGACAGCAATCTAGAAATATGAATAGCGAGTAGTGGATGGTCGCTTTGGCCACTTGAAAAAAGCGAAAATAAAAATAAACGCTGATAAAACAGAATTAGCTTACGCTGCTTAATTGCAGCTACGTCTTATCATTAATGCCTACGTTTTTGAATAAGGCGACAAATTAGTAGGAAACAAAACTATTTTTTGCTATAGAAATAGTGGGTATTTAATAGCTACCTAATAATAAAGATTGTTTGTTAACTTTATTTTTAGGGAAAAATGATAACAAACTGCACTCGGAGAAATTTATATGGAAGGGTTGTTGGACAGGAGTTCAACTCTCCTCACCTCCACCATTAAATAAACCGTATAATCCTATTTAATATAAGGAATGTACGGTTTTTATAATACAATTTTAATACAACTGAATATTTTTTTGTTTATAGTATTTATTTTTTATGTATTTTAAACATTTAAAAATAAGTGTTTATTAAGGTAAAGTGAAAAAGTAAGTGTTTATTAATATAAATTTAAATAAACACTTATTGCTTTTTTTTATGTTTAAGTATAGAATATTTTTAAGTAAATTTGAAAGGATGAAGTATATGAAAATAATACTTAAAGAAGCTTTAGAAAAAATTGCTAGAAATATTAGAAAAGGAATTCTAGAATCTATATATTATGCAGGTTCAGGCCATCCAGGAGGATCTCTGTCTTGTGCTGATATTTTAACAGTACTGTATTTTAATCAAATGAATATTGACCCTAAAAAACCTGATGCAGATGCAAGAGATAAATTTATATTGTCAAAAGGACATTGTGCACCAGCAATTTACGCAACTCTTGCTGAAAAAGGATTTTTTAAAAAAGATGAATTGGTAGGTTTAAGAAAATTTGGTAAAATATTACAAGGTCATCCAGATATGAATTTAGTTCCAGGAATTGATGCATCTTCTGGTTCATTAGGTCAGGGGTTATCAGTTGCAAATGGAATGGCATTAACATCTAAAATGAATAATGCTGGTCAAAGAATATATTGTTTAGTTGGTGATGGGGAATTACAGGAAGGCCAAATATGGGAAGCAGTAATGACATCATCAAAATATAAGTTGGATAATTTATGTTTAATTGTCGATAACAATAATTTACAGTTAGATGGAAATATTGAGGAAATAAAAGGATTAAATTGTATTCCGCAGAAATTTATGAGTTTTGGTTTTAATGTTATAGAAGTAGATGGGCACAATATAAATCAATTATTAGACGCATTTGAATCAGCTAAATGTACAAAAGGAAAACCTACTGTAATAATTGCAAAAACAATTAAAGGAAAAGGTGTTAGTTTTATGGAAAATAAACTTGAGTGGCATGGAAAAGCACCTACAAAGCAAGAATATGAATTGGCTATTAGTGAGCTAGATAGAATTTAAATTAAGTATATATTAGGAAAGTGAGGTTTATTATGGAAGATTTAAAAATAGCTACGCGTCAAAGTTATGGAGAAGCACTTTTAGAATTAGGAGAAAAAAATCAAAATATAGTTGTTTTAGATGCAGATTTATCTTCAGCTACAAAAACGTGTTTATTTGCAAAAAAGTATCCAAATAGATTTTTTAACATAGGTATTTCTGAACAAGATATGATGGGAACAGCGGCAGGAATGGCTTTATCTAATAAAATTCCTTATGCTAGTACATTTGCTGTATTTGCAACAGGAAGAGCATATGATCAAGTAAGAAATAGTATTTGTTACCCAAATTTAAATGTTAAAATTTGTGCAACACATTCAGGTGTTACAGTAGGTGAAGATGGTGCAACACATCAAATGCTAGAAGATATAGGGATGATGAGAGCTTTACCAAATATGACAGTTATAAGTACATCAGATGATACTCAAACAAGATGGGCAACACAAGAAATATCAAAAATAAAAGGTCCAGTATATTTAAGACTTAGTAGACTTCCTGTATCTGTTATATATGAAAAAAATCAAAAATTTGAAATTGGAAAGGCAATACAGATAGGAAAAGGAAAAGATGGAACAGTTTTAGCAACAGGAGTATGTGTTTCAGAGGCATTAGAAGCGAAAAATGAGTTGGCCCCAAAAGGTATAAATATAAGAGTTATAGATATGCATACAATAAAACCAATAGATAAACAAGTAATTATAAAAGCAGCGAAGGAAACTAAAATGATTTTAACAGTTGAAGACCATAACATAATCGGGGGATTAGGTTCAGCAGTATGTGAGGTTTTATCAGAAGAGTACCCAGTAAAAGTATATAGATTAGGAATAAATGATCAATTTGGAAAGTCTGGAAAACCCAGAGAGTTAATGGAGTATTATAAAATTGATAAAAAAGAAATTATTAAATTTTTTGAGAATAAAAATTATAATTAGTCTTTAAAATATTTTTTTAAGTTAGAGTTTAGTAAAAAGTATTTTTAAATTAATACTTAGTAAATAGATTTTATAAGTTAATAACAAATATAAAAGTATGTAAAATATAATTATAAAATAAAATAGGAGGGTAAATGGAAAATATTATTGAAGTACAAGAACTTACAAAGTGTTATGGTAAATTTAAAGCTTTAGATGAATTATCTTTATCAGTAGAAAAAGGGAAAATTTTTGGATTATTAGGTCCAAATGGAAGTGGGAAATCTACAACAATAAATTGTTTGTTATCATTATTAAAGTATGAAAAAGGAAAAATTAAAATTTTTGGTAAGGAATTAACACCAGAGTCTTACGATATAAAATCAAAAATAGGAGTTGTATTTCAGGATGTTGCTGTTTTTGACGAATTGACAGTATACGAAAACATAGATTATTTTTGTGGATTATACATAGAAGATAAGCAAAAAAGAAAAAATTATGTAGGTGAAGCGTTAAAATTAACAGGTTTAGAAGAATTTATAAAATTCAGACCTAAACAACTTTCAGGAGGACTTTTAAGAAGACTAAATATCGCATGTGGTATTTCTCACAAGCCTGAGTTGATATTTTTAGATGAACCAACTGTGGCTGTAGATCCACAAAGTAGAAATGCAATTTTAGAAGGAATAAAACAACTAAATAAAAAAGGTGCTACAATTGTATATACAACTCATTATATGGAAGAAGTAGAACAATTATGTAATAGAATAGTTATAATAGATAAAGGGAAAATTATTGCAGAGGGAACAAAAGAAGAATTGAAAGAATCAATAATTTTAGGTGAAAAAATAACATTAGAAGTTCTGAATATAAGTAATGATTTAATAAATAATATTAATAAATTAGAGGATGTTATTTCAGTAAAAAAAGAAGATAATACTATATTTATTACATATAAAAAAGGTGAGGAACACTTGGAAAAATTAGTTGATTTCATGAAAAATAATTCTATAAAATATAGTAAGCTTTTTTCAGAGCTACCATCTTTAAATGATGTGTTTTTAGAATTAACTGGAAAAGAATTGCGTGATAATTAATAAATAATAAAAAAATATCGAAGTGAAGGGAAAATAATATGTTTAAACATTTATTAATAAATAAACTAAAAGTTTTATTAAGGTCAAAAACATTAATATTTTGGACTCTAGTTTTTCCAATAATTCTAGCATCATTTTTTAAACTGGCACTATCAAATATATCAAAAGCAGGAGAATTTGAACCAATAAAAATAGCGGTTATAAAAAATGAAATATTAGAAAATGAAAAAAATTTGGAAAGTGTAATAAAACAATTATCAATAGAAAATGAAAAACAAGTTTTTGAAACAAGCTATATAGAAAGAGAAGAAGAAGCTAATAAACTTTTACAAGAAAACAAGATAGAAGGCTACATAATAATGCAAGACAGTAAAAAAGTGGATGTAAAGGTTAAAGAAAATGGTATTGAGCAAACTATTATAAAGTATGTTATAGATCAGTATTATCAAACGACAAGTGCTGGTAATCATATGGTTGATTTTAATTATAATGTATTATTTGATGGTACAATTAATTTGTTAAATGAATCAAAAGAATATATAAAAGAAAAACCAAGTGATAAAATTGATTTTTGCATGAATTTTTATTATACAGCTATTGCTATGGCATGTATTTATGGAGGATTTTTTGGAATAGAAGGTGTTAAGGAAACAGAAGCAAATTTGAGTAAAAGAGCTGCAAGGGTTTCAATTAGCCCAGTTCATAAGCTAAAGATATTATTTGCAAATATAGTAGCAGGATTTTTAATTCAGTATTTAGAGATATTAATTCTGATCGGATATATATTTATTTTTTTAGGTGGTCAATTTGGTAATAATTTAATATGGGTTTTATTATTATCATTGTTTGGAAGCTTCGCAGGAACAAGCTTTGGTGTATTAATTGGAATATCAAATAAAAAGGATGAAAATTTTAAAACAGGAATTCTAATTGCTATTACTATGACTTGTTGTTTCTTTGCTGGAATGATGGGAACACCTATGGTAAAATATAGCATTGAAAAATCAATTCCAATTGTAAAATATAATCCTGTGAGCCTAATTACAGATGGATTTCACGCTTTGTATAGTTATAACACATTAGATGTTTATTTTGAAAAAGTTATAAGTATATTAATTTTTTCTATTATAATGATAGGATTTTCATATATCTTTATAAGGAGGAAAAAATATGATAGTATTTAAAAATTATTTTAAAATTTTATTAAAATATAAATGGATTATTTTGTTGTATACAGGTATATGTATTGGTATTTCTGTTTTAAATACTTCAGCACGGAAAAACACAATCTCAAAGTTTTATTGAAACAACTCCAAATATCTCAATTATTAACAATGATGAAGAAACTGAATTGATAAATGGATTTACAGAATATATAAGTGAAAAATCTAATATTATTAAAATTGAAAATAAAGAAGAAAAAATTCAAGATGCCCTATTTTATAGGGAAGTTGATTATATCTTGTTTATACCAAAAGATTATACAAAGAATTTTATGAATCATAATAATCCAGAAATAGAAATTAAAAAAACACAGGAAGGTAATGCTCAATATACACAGATGATGGTTAATAAATATATTAAATTAGCTGATGTATATAGTAGATCTGGAATGAATCAAAAGAAAATAGTGGATTCAATAAAATTAGACTTAGAAAATCAAGTGAATATTGTTGTTGAAAACGAGTCTAAATCAGAAATAATGAATAGACCTAATTTGTATTATAACTTTGCTAATTATTCATTATTAGCTATATCAATATATTTGATTGCAACAGTAATGAGCGTTTTTAATAACGAAAATATTAAAAAAAGGAACAATATATGTAAAATTCCTTACAAAAAAATATCAAATAATTTATTTTTAGCAAATATTGTTTTTATAATTGCAATATGGTTACTATATGTAATTATTAGTTTTATGTTATGTGGACAAGGAATGTTTACAGTAAATGGATTATTATTAATTTTAAATTCATTTATTTTTACATTAACAGCTGGCACAATTGGATTTCTTATAAGTACTCTTGTTAAAAATAAAAATGCAATTTCGGGTATAGTTAATGTTGTTGCATTAGGTTTAAGTTTTATTTCTGGTTGTTTTGTACAACAACAATGGTTGAATAGTTCTGTTCTAAATATTGCTAAATTTTTTCCTTCATATTGGTATATTAACTCAAATGAACAAATAGTTAAATTAACTAAATATGGATTTGGTGATATAAAAAATATTATGATTAATATGTGTATCGTATTAGGATTTGGAATATTATATGCAATAGTTATAAAAATAATAGATAAAATAAAAGGAGTAAAAATACATGGAAAAATTAAATAGTGAAATACATGAAATAGATGAAATAAAAAGTTTTAAAGATCTAATAAATATAGCTGTAAAAAAATATCCAGATAATATAGCATATAAATTCAAAAGAAATATTGGTAAACAAGATCAATATATTGTAGAAAAAACATATTCTCAGGTTAAAGAAGAAGTTGAACATTTTTCTACTGCATTATTAAATTTAGGTATTGAAAATTCTAAGGTTGCTGTAATTGGAAATAATAGATATGAGTGGTGTATAACATATTTTGCAGTCACTACATCAAATATGGTAATAGTTCCATTAGATAAATTATTGCCTGAAAGAGAAATTGAGAATTTAGTTGTTAGAAGTGGTGTTGAGACAATAGTTTTTGAGGAAAAATATACTGACATTTTTTTGAAATTAAAAGAAAAAGGAATAGGTAAAATAAAAAATTTAATAAGTATGGATTTACAAAAAGAAATAAATGGAGTTCTTTCATATTCTGAACTTGTTGAAAAAGGGAAAAAATTATTAAAAGAAGGAAATGAATTATATAAAAATATTAATATAGATAATGAAAAAATGAGTGCATTATTGTTTACATCAGGTACAACAGCACAATCTAAAGGGGTTATGTTATCACAAAAAAATATAACATCAAATATTATGGCTATGGCAAAAATGGCAAAAATATATTCAACAGATACCATTCTTTCATTCCTACCATTACATCATACATTTGAATGTACTATTACATTTTTATATGGATTTTATAGTGGTGCAACAGTAGCTTTTTGTGATGGACTAAAATATATAGCACAAAATTTAGTTGAATACAAAATAAGTGTATTTGTTGCTGTACCTTTAGTTTTAGAAACTATGTATAAAAAAATAGAAAATGGAATCGAAAAAAGTGGAAAAGCAAAAATTGTAAAATTATTATCTAGTGTTACTAAATTTTTAAATGATTATTTGCATATTGATATAAGAAGAAAAGTTTTTAAATCTGTTCTAGATAATTTGGGAGGAAATATAAGAATCTTATTTTTTGGTGCAGCACCAATGAGTAAAGATGTAATAGTGGGTTATAATAATTTTGGGGTTGATACATTACAAGGATATGGATTAACAGAAACTTCTCCACTTGCAGCAGCTGAAACAGATTTGCAAAAAAGACCAGGAAGTGTTGGAATGGCGCCATATAATGTTGAATTAAGATTAGTAGACATTGATGAACAAGGTATAGGAGAAATTCAAGTAAAAGGTCCAAATGTAATGCTTGGTTACTTCGAAAATGAAAATGCTACAAATGATGTATTAAAAGATGGATGGTTTTCAACAGGAGATCTTGGATATTATGATAAAGATGGTTATCTATTTATATCTGGAAGAAAAAAAGAAGTTATTGTACTAAAAAATGGTGAAAATGTTTATCCTAATGATATAGAATTTTTAATAAATAAATTACCATATGTCGCAGAAAGTATTCTGTTCCCAAGACCAAATGAAAAAAACGAATTAAATTTAGGTATTAAAATTGTTTATGATGAAACTTTAGTTAATGAACAATTTGGTAATAAAGAACAAAGTGAGTATGAGAAGTTAGTGTGGGAAGATATAAAAAATATTAATCAATCTTTACCACAATTTAAAAGAATTAAAGAAATAATAATTACTACAGAACCATTAGAAAAAACAACTACTCAGAAAATAAAAAGATTTAAAGAAATAGAAAAAATTCTTAAATAATATAATTAAAAATATAAGTTAAAATCCTTTCGCATATAAATTAATATATAAGAAAGGATTTTTTATATGAAAAGAATAAAAAAAAAATTACTTGTTAATATTATTATAATTATTATTTCAATTCTAAAATTGAATTCAATAATAAGTATTAATCTAAAAGAAATTAATGAGTTATATATAAAAAAATATCATATTTTAGTTGATATAGAAGAATCAAAAATGTATATATTTGAAAAAGGTGAGATGATAAAAAAATATGATTGTTCAGGGGGTAAAACTGATACTCCTTCTCCAATAGGTAATTGGAAGATTTCATTTAAAGCATTATGGGGAGAAGGATATGGTGGAAGATTTATGGGCATTAATTGTCCATGGGGTCAATTCGGAATACATGGAACACCACTTGAGGATTCAATAGGTAAAAAAAGTTCGCATGGATGTATAAGAATGAAAATAAAGGATGTGGAAGAATTGTATTCTTTTATAAATGTTGGAACCACTGTAACAATAATAGATGGAGAATATGGTGATTTTGGTAAAGGGTTTAGATATTTAGAGTCTGGAATGTATGGCTCAGATGTATTTGAAATACAAAAAAAGCTTAGAAATTTAGGGCTTTTGAAACATGAACCTAATGGAAAATTTGATTATGAAACAGAGAAGGCGATAGAATTGTATTGCATAAAAAATGGATTGAAAACAAGAAAATATATTGATATTGATTTACAAAAAAAAATGGGATTCATATTAATGGAATAAAATAACACAAAAAAGAAATACTAAAAAAAAGGAGATTGTTATGAAAAATGCAGTTCTGAAAATATTAGTATTTTTTTTATTTTTTTTAATAATAATATCTAACAAAAATTCAAATGCTTCAACTAAGATTCAGGGAATAGAAAACTTTCCTGATTCATATAAACCATATCTTCAAGAACTAAAAAAAAAATATCCTAATTGGGAGTTTACTGCGCTTTATACTGGTTTAGATTGGAACACAGTTATTTCTAATGAATATAAAAACGATAAAAATTTAGTTCCAATTAGTTATTCTGATAGTTGGAAGTGTACTGATTCAGGAATTTACAATAAAGAGATAGATTTAGGGTGGGTTAATGCTTCAAAAAAAGCAGTTGAATATACTATGGATCCAAGAAATTTTTTAAATGAGGTAAGAGTATTTCAGTTTGAAAAATTAACTTATGATCCTAATATTAATACTAAAGAAGGAATAGAAAAAATATTATATGGAACAGAGTTTTATAATAGATTAGTAACATACAAAAATTCAGGTGGAGATATTATAAATACAAATTCTAAATATTCTGATTTAATAATAGATGCAGCAATATATTCAGGTGTAAGTCCATATCATCTAGCATCTAGAATTAAGCAGGAAGTCGGGCCATTTTTATCTCATGATTCTATAAGTGGAATAGTAGTGGGATACGAAGGTTTATATAATTTCTATAATATTGGAGCAACAAGTAGTACTACAGTTTTAGGAGCAATTAAAAATGGACTTGAATATGCATTAAATGGAAAAAATAATTTATCTATTGAAGAATTTAATAATCAATTATTGCCTTGGAACAAACCTGAAAATGCAATAAAAGGTGGAGCAGTTTTTATAGGTAGAAGTTATATTTTAGTTGGTCAGAATAACTTATATTTACAAAAATTTGATGTTAATGATGAAAGATCTACGAATTTATTTTGGCACCAATATATGACAAACTGTCTTGCACCATATAGTGAATCAAAAAGCATATTTAATGCATATAACTCTTTAGGATTGATTAATTCATCAATTGGTTTTGTTATACCAGTTTATAATAATATGCCAGAATATCCAATGATAAGTCCAAATATTTTTGAATCAGATTTCCAAACTGATAATACAAAATGTTATGCAGATGTTACAACTAAATTAAATGTCAGAAATGGTCCAGGAGTTTCATATGAAAGTTTAATTCAAATAACAAGAGATGAAATTTTTACTAGAATTGGAGTTGGAATACAGTCAGGAGAACGTTGGGATAAAGTTTTATTAAATAATGGAATTGTGGGATATATTTTTCAACCATACACTAAGGAAGCAAATCTAGAAAATATTGAAAATACTGTATATATGGAAAAAATAAATTTGGATAAGATATATGCTAAAGTAATAGTTGGTAATTCGGTTAAATTAAATGCAAATGTTATTCCGGAAAATACAACAGATAAAAATATATTTTGGGAAATTGAAAATGAACAAATAGCGACAATTGATCAAAATGGTAATATCACTGCTATTGATCAAGGAGAAACAAAGGCAATTGTAAAAAATGAAAATGGATTAATAATAAACACATGTGATATTGTGGTAACAAAAATTGAAGAAGGATTTTTTATAGATATAGATCCTAAAATAATAATTAATGGAGATGAGTTAAGTGGTTTTTCTTTGGATAATTTGAAAATTTTAGAAATAAAAAAACTAATAAATACTAATTATAATTTAGAATTTAAAAATCATAATAATGAAGTTTTAAATGATGAAAATTCAATTGGTACAGGGTATAAAATGGTAATTAAAAACCTGCAGGATGAAGAAATTTATATTTACAATTTTGTGCTTAATGGAGATATAAATGGAGATTCATTAATTAATTCATTAGATGTGCTTGTTTTACAAAAATATATTTTAGAACTTAAAACAATTTCAGGAGTATTTTTAAAGGCTGGAAATATTAATAAGGATGGAAAATTACCTTCAGCATTAGATGTTTTAAAAATACAAAAACATATATTAGAAATAAAACAAATAGAACAATGAAGGGGGAAAGTATGAAAAAAATTTTAGCGTTTTTTTTGATTTGTATAACAGTAACAGTATTTATTCCAAAAGAATCTGATTCAGTAGGAACAGTTAATTTATCATCAAATAAAAATAGTGTTTATGTTGGAGATGAATTTTCTATAAGTGTTAATTTAAGTGGAGTTTCAGTCGTAACATTAACAACAAGAATATCTGTAGATAGTAGTAGGGTAGAATACGTTTCAGGACCAAGTAATAGTAATTACTCAAATGGAAAAGTTATTTATACATGGACAGATCCAAATGGTGGGGCTTCTCCAATTTCGAGTGGAATAATTGCAACATTTAAATTTAAATCAAAAAGTACTGGAATTGCAAATTTTACAATTACAGGAGATTTTTATGATGCTAATGAAAATCAGGTTATACCGACTTTTTCTGGAAAAAGTATTACAATAGCTGAAATACCAACTCCGACTAATCAAACAAATACAACTGATGAAATATCAACACCGATAAATAATACAAATCAAATACAAACTGATAGTGGAAATAGTGCAAGCACTTTAAAATCTAATTTATCAACAAATGCATATTTAAAATCATTACAATTAAATATAGAAGGTATTAGTCCTCAATTTAGCAGAAATGTAAATCAATATTATATTACTGTAATGAATACGGTAAATTCGATTACTGTTTCAGCGTTACCAGAAAATGTGAAAGCAAAAGTAAGTATAAGTGGAAATACAGATCTAAAAATAGGATTGAATAAAATTTTAATAACAGTAATTGCTGAGGATGGAAAAACAAAGCAAACATATACCATTAATGTAAGTAAAACAGATGATAAAAATAAATCTAATTCTAATCTTGAAAATTTAGCTATTGATAAATACCAGATTATTCCGGAATTTAATTCAGAAGTTACAGAATACACATGTGAAATAAATGGGCCGGTTTCTGAGGTTAAAATTTTAGCTGTTCCACAAAATGAAAAAGCAAATGTAGAAATATTAGGTAATCAGGATTTAAAAGTAGGAGAAAATATTATAACCATAAATGTAACAGCTCAAGATGGTTTAACCTATAAAAAATATACAATTAGAATAATAAAAAGAGATGAAGTAGATGAAAATGAAGTTATTAATGAGAATATAAATAAATCAGAAGAAAAAATGAATTTGGAAAACAATAATAAAAAAAAATCAATAATACCATTATTGATTTTATTAATATTTGCATTATTAGCAGGAATATGTTATAAAAAATTTATAAAAAATAATAAGAAGGAATCGTAAAAATATTAAATATTCAAATAAAAATATTATGTTTCACACAATAGACATAATAATAATATATAATTAGTTAAAATATTAATCATAAAAAAATTTGATTAATTAAAAATAGTATAAGATTAAAAAAAATATTTTATATATCTTTAAAAATATTAAAAATGAGTAATGTTTATAAATTTATTTTAAAAAAGTTATAAGAATGAATATTATTTATAAATATATTTTCTAAGATATTATAAAATGAGTATTATTTATAAATTTATTTTGGAAAATATTATAAAATGATTATTATTTATAAATTTATTTTAGAAAATATTATAAAATTGAATATTATTTATAAATTTATTTTTTAAGATATTATAAAAATAATATTCAAAACTTTTGGAATAGATGGAGGAATTTAAATGACAATTTTAGTAGTGGATGATGAAATAAGAATGAGAAAACTATTAAAAGATTTTTTGAAAAAAGAAAAATTTGATATATTAGAAGCTTGTGATGGTGAAGAGGCACTAACAATATATGTTGAAAATAAAAATAAAATTGATTTAATTTTGTTAGATGTTATGATGCCTAAATTAGATGGCTGGTCTGTATTAAGGCAAATAAGAAGAGAGTCAAATGTTCCTGTAATCATGCTAACAGCAAGAGGAGAGGAACAAGATGAATTATTTGGATTTGAATTAGGAGTGGATGAATATATATCAAAACCATTTAGTCCCAAAATTTTAGTAGCAAGAGTACATGCAATATTAAAAAGACTAGCAGAACAAATGAATATATCAGAAAATTTTAATGGAATAATTTTAGATAGTAGTGGTAGAACAGTAATTATCGATAATAAAAAAATAGAATTAAGTTTGAGAGAATACGAATTATTTAAATATCTGGCAGATAATGTTGGAATAGCATTAACAAGAGATAAGATTTTAAACAATGTATGGAATTATGATTATTATGGAGATACAAGAACTATAGATAGCCATATAAAGAAGATAAGAGGAAAATTTGGAAAAAAAGGAAAATATATTGAAACAATAAGGGGAATAGGTTATAAATTCCAACCTGGAGGAAATAATGGCAAAAATTAATGAAAAATGGAAATCAGTAAGAGTTAAATTGTTTTTAACAGTGTGTGTTGTAATTGTAATAATAATTTTATTATTGGTACTTATTAATAGTGTTGTTTTGGAAAAATTTTATATATATAGCAAAGTTGAAACATTAAAACAGATTCACTCAGAAATAAATCAATACTATAAAGGTGGTGATTTACCAAATAATCAAGATTATTTAGAGGAAAAAATAAAAGTTATAGCATTAAAAAATAACCTAGAAATACTTCTTAGAACAAATAATGATGTTACTATAGTTGCCACAAATTCAGAACAATTAGAAGACATAAGTAATGTTGATTTATCTCTTGAATATGAAAAGAAAATAAATATAAACGAAACCATATTATGTGAAACAAATAATATGGTTATAAAACAAAAAAATGAAGAAAAAAATAACATAACATATTTAACATTGATTGCTAAATTAGATAATAATTATGAATTATGTATTAGAACACCTATATCTGTAATTAAGGAAAGTGTTAAAGTTTCTAATAGTGTTTTGTTATTAATAGGTTGTATAGCAATAGTAATTTCAGGAATTCTAGCATCTATTATATCAAAAAAGTTTACAAAACCAATTCTTGAACTTAATGAAATAGCAGAAGGTATGTCTAATTTGGACTTTTCAAAAAAATATAGATTATTAAATACTGAGGATGAGATCAATAGTCTTGGAAAAAGCATAAATATAATGTCAGATAAGCTTGAAAGTACAATAAATGAACTAAAAAAATATAATACGGAATTGGAAAAAGATATTGAAGAGAAATCTAGAATAGATGAAATGAGGAAGCAGTTTATATCAGATGTATCACACGAATTAAAAACTCCTATATCATTAATACAAGGTTATTCTGAAGGTCTTTTGGAAGAAGTAAATAGTGATCCGGATTCAAGAAAATATTATGCAACAATAATATTAGATGAAACAAATAAAATGGATAAATTAGTAAAACAATTATTAGAATTAATGAAAATAGAATATGGGGCTTTAACCTTAAATAATAAAAAAATAGATATTGTTGCTTTGATTAATGAAGTTTTAAGAAAGCACAGTTTAATAATTGACGAAAATAATATTGAAGTTGAATTCGATGAAAATAATATTATTGAAGTTTTTGCGGATGATTTTTACATAGAGCAAATTATTTCAAACTATATAACAAATGCTATAAAATATTCAAGTGAAATAAATGGAATAAGGAAAATAAAAATTAATGTTCAGGAAGTAAACAACAGAATTCGTGTAGGTGTTTTTAATACAGGAGAAAACATAAAAGATGAAGATTTAAATAAAATTTGGGGCAGATTTTATAAAGTAGATTCCTCTAGAAATAGAGATAATGGCGGAACTGGAATAGGTCTTGCATATGTTAAAGCTGTAATGAATAATTATAATAATGATTATGGTGTAATAAATCAAAAAGATGGTGTGGAATTTTATTTTAATTGTACTATAATTTAAAAAATAAAATATTTTTAAAACGTAAATTAAAATTATTAAATATTCTCACAAATTAAGAAAGATTATAATTGTGAAAATATAATCAAAAATTTGGGGATTTATTATAAAAGGAAATCCTAATATAAAAGGTAAATTCTTTAAGAAAAAGGTCGACTTTTGTCGAACGAAAACTTATTGTTGTATCTTTGTTTATTTTTTCATTATCGAAAAAGGTATACTTATGTCGAGCGAAAACTAATAACTAATATTGTTTTGGAATCTGAAGAATAAGAGAAAAAGGTCGACTTTTGTCGACCGAAAACTCTTTACAATTCTTTGTAAATATAGTAAACTAAAAATATAAAATTGCAATTTTTATTCAAAAATTTTATTTCAAAAATTCTTTTAAAATCTCAAAAATAATTATACAATAAATCTAAGGTGGTGAATTATATGTATGTATAAAAACAGATACAAGTATTTAATTATTAGTACTATATTTATTTTAGTATTAATATCAATAAATATTACATTGATAAAATTTAATTTGATTAGTCAATTAAATAAAAATAGAATAATCTTAATAAAAAAAGAAAATATAAGTAAAGGCTCAAATAAGAAAAATGATTTAAATCAATCAGAAAATATTATTAATTCAGAAGGCTTAAATTCAAAAGATATTAATTCAGAAACCATTATTTCAGAAAATAATAATTCGGAAGCTAGCAATTCAGGTAATGCATATTCAACAAATACAAGTTCAGAAAATATAAATTGGAAAATAATAATTCCTAAAATTAATTTGGAAGCAAATATAAAAAATGGGACGACACAGGATATATTAGAAAAAAATGTAGGTCATTTTGAGACTACTTCTATTTTTAATGGAAATGTTGGATTAGCAGCACATAATAATTCATTTTTTAGAAACATAAAAAATTTAGAAATAGGTGATGAAATTATTTATATATCAAGATTAGGAAAAAGACAATATAAAGTTTCAGAAGTTCAAAAAATACAAGAAACGGACTGGTCAAAATTAAATCAAACAAATGAAAATAAGATAACATTAATAACATGTGTTAATAATATTCCATACCTTAGGTTATGTGTTCAGGCAATAGAGATTTCAAACTAATAAGAATAAATGATTATATTACAAATATTGTAAACATGTGGTTTTCATTTATTTTAAAATTAATTTCATGTTGTAGTGTATTTGCTTATTTACATTGTAAATTGTGTAATATTTTATTTTTGAAATTAAGTTCATGTTGCAGGAGGTTAATAACATAAATAATCATAAAATATAAATAATCAAAATAATTTCCTATGTGTCTTTTACAGGTTAATAACATAAATAATCATAAAATATTAATAATTAACAACATATAATGAAGTAGACAAAGGATAATAATATAAATAATAATAAAATATAAATAATCTTAAAATATAGATAATATTTAATTAAAAAGTATGAAATTTATACATATAGGTTTTTGGGTATCCGTTTAAAAATCCAAAATTATTCTAAAAGGAGTATGTATTAAAGTGATAAAAAAACAAGAACAAATTAAAAAATGTGAAGAATTAAAAAAAAGAACCGAAAAAATATTAGGTAAACCAACAAAGGTTATTAGATCAATATCTATTTTTATGTTGATTATAATAGTCGTAAATACACTCTTTTCAAACAATATAGTAAAAGCTGAATATAAAAAAGAATTAGATTTGTATTCAAAAGAAAATATATATTGTTTTAAGTACAAGAACTATTTGTATCGAAGTGAGTATGTTGTATATAATAATGATGGTAAAGAGTATCCTGCATATTGCTTAAATAGAGAACTAGAAGGAGTTTCGATTGAGCGTGGAGGATATCAAATTGAAAAAAATGAATTGATAGAGAATAATTTAATTTGGAGAGCAATAATAAATGGTTTTCCATATAAAACTTTTCAGGAATTAGGATGTGATAATGAAATAGAAGCATATACAGCAACTAAAATGGCTGTATATGATATGATGTACAATTATAATTTAGAAGATTTTGTACCAACAAACGAATCAGGTAAAAGAGTAGTAGAGGCAATAAAAAAAATATCTTATGAAGCAAGAAAATCTACACAAATAAAAAACATTCCTCAAATAGATATTGAAACTGAAATAGATGAGTGGGAAGTTGATGAAAAAGAAAATAAATATTTAAGTAAAACTTTTAAAATACCTAAAGATATAGAAATTTCTGAATATTCAATAGATGTAGATAACACAGATTTAAATAACGTAAAAATTACTGATGAAAATAATACAAATAGAAAAAGTTTTAAAAAAGAAGAAAAATTTAAAATAATGGTTCCTATAGATGAATTGAAAAAAGAAAGTAAATTAAAATTAATTATAAATTCAAACGTAAAAACATATCCAATATATTATGGTAAAGCACCAAATAATTTGCAAAATTATGCGATCACAGGATTAGAAACAGAATTAATTAGTAAAAATATTGATATTAAAATTCCCAAAAATGAAACTAATTTAGTAATAAAAAAAGTCGATTCTGAAACACTTGAGCCATTGAAAGATTTCGAATTTTCAATTTGTGAGGTAAACACCAACAAATTACAAATATTAACAACAGATGAAAATGGATTAATAAGTTTTAAATCAATAATCCCAGGAGAATATATTATAAAAGAAAGAAAAGTTCAAGACAATTATATTCTGAACGAGGAAGAAATAAAAGTAAATGTTAAATTAAATCAGAATTATAATATTGTAATAGAAAACAACAAAAAAATTATTGAAAATAATGCGAAATTGCCAAAAACGGGATTTTAATAGATAATTAAATCTTTAAATCAGGACATTGACATATATTAATATAAAATATATAATAAAGTGGAATAATATTGAAAAACTAATATTTTATGAACTAATTTGTAAAAAATAAAATAGGAAATGAGGTCAATTATGGAGAATTTAAAAGGAAAAAAAATTATAATTGTTTCAATAATAATCATTTTATTAATATTAGCAGTTACAGCGAAAATAGTATATGATAATAATAGGAAATATGAAGTTGTTAAAGTAACTAGCATAGATTATTTTTTATTAATAGAAGATGGAAGATGTGGTGTACTTAGTAAATCGGGTGAAGTAATAATTTCTCCGGAATATGATGATATACAAATACCAAACCCATCAAAGCCTTTATTTATATGTATGAGTAACTACAATGAGAATACAAAACAATATAATATTACTGTATTAAATGAAAAATCAGAAAAAATATTATATGAATATGTTAATGTAGAAGCTATATACATAGAAAATACAACAAGTTCAATGCCATATGATACAAGTGTACTAAAATATAAAGAAAATGATAGGTGGGGAATAATAGATTTTTCGGGAAAAAAAATTACAAAACCTATTTATGAGGATATAAAGGGATTAACTTTTAGAGAGGGATTATTAGCAGTAAAAAAAGACTCTAAATATGGTGTAATAAATATAAAAGGAACAACTATAATAAAACATCAATATGATAACATTAAATGTGATGGATATTATAATCAACAAGGAAATTATAATAATGCAGGATTTATAACATCTATTAAAACATCTAATGGATTTAGATATGGTTATGAAGATTACAATGGAAAATTAATTTTAAAACCTGAATATAATGATATTACAAGAATTTTAGATAAAAAAGATGACAAAAATGCATTTTTAGTTGCATTTAAAAATGGTAGAGCAGCAGTTTATCAAAATGGTAAAACATTAATTAAACATGATTATGAAGATATTTTTTATAATAAACAAAATGATTTATTAATAGTACAAAAAGGGCTTAAACAAGGAGTTCTTAAATTTAATTCAGAAGAAGTAATTCCTATTAAATTTTCAAATATAATAATTTCTGGAAAATATATAAATGCTCAAACAGAATCAGAAGTTGAAGTATTTGATTTAAATGGAGTTAAACATAGTTTTAATGGCTATATAAGTGTTAGCACAACTGATAATGATAATTATAATATAGCAATAACTTCTAATGATGTATATAGATTATTAGACAATAATGGAAATGTAATAACAAAAAATGATTACAACAGTTTAAAAAATATAGATAAAGATAATTATATTGCTAAAAAAGATAATAAATATGGAATAATTGATTTAAATGAAAAAATTAAAATTGATTTTGAATATGACATAATTCAGACAATTAATAATACAAAAATAATTCAGGCAATAAAACTTGATGAAAATAGATTGGATCTTTATAATGCTGATTTAGTAAAGGTTGCAAGTTTAGAAAAAGCAAGTATCTTTCTTGAATCAAATTATGTAAAAATGACCACAGATAATATTGTTAAATATTTTGATTATCAAGGTAAAGAGTTAATAAACAAAGAAGTATTTGAGAATAAAATATATGCTATAAAACAAAATGATAAATGGGGATTTGCTGATAAGGATGGAAATATAATAGTAGAGCCTAAATATGAATTTGTAACAGAAATTAATAGCAATGGATTTGCAGGAATAAAAAGTAATGGAAAATGGGGTTCTATAAACTCTGATGGTAAGGTAGTAAAAGAACCTGAATATGAAATATTAGAAGGCTCACCAGAGTTTATTGGAGAATATTACAAAGTTGATTATGGATATGGTACTCCATATTATACAAAATAGTAAAGGATTGAAGATAATGTATAAAACATTTGGAATTGATGAAAGAGTAATTGAATTAGCGGAAAAAGTTACAGAAGAAATACGACCTGTATTTGAAGATATTGAAAGAGATTGTGAACTTAATACTTTAAAAGTATTAAGTTCTTTCAAAAAAAATAATATCTCTGAAATGCATTTTGGAACAACTACAGGATATGGTTATGGAGATATTGGAAGAGATACTACAGAAAAAGTTTTTGCAGATGTTTTAGGAGCTGAAGATTGTCTGGTTAGGGGACAATTTATATCAGGAACACATGCTTTAACTGTTGCTCTTTTTGGGATTTTGAGACCAAATGATATTTTGCTTAGCATATCAGGAAAACCATATGATACTTTAGATGAAGTAATTGGTATAGTTGAAAATAATAGTTCTTTAAAATCACATGGAATAAAATATGAACAAATAGATTTAAAAGATGACGATTTTGATTATGAAGAAATAGAACAAAGAGTTAGTAAAGGAAATATTAAATTAATAGAAATACAACGTTCAAGAGGTTATTCTATCAGAAAGAGTTTAACTATTGATAAGATAGAAAAAGTAATAAAATTAATAAAAGAAATTAATAAAGAAATTGTAATAATGGTTGATAATTGTTATGGTGAATTTGTAGAAAAAGTTGAGCCAATCGAAATTGGTGCAGATATTATAGTTGGGTCCTTAATTAAGAATCTAGGTGGAGGGATTGCTCCAAATGGAGCATATATTGCAGGAAAAAAAGAATTAGTGGAATTAGCAGCACAAAGATTGACTGCTCCAGGATTAGGAAAAGAGGTGGGTCCTAGTTTAGGAATGAATAAATTATTTCTTCAAGGTTTATTTATGGCACCAAGTGTTGTAGCAAGTAGTTTAAAAACTGCTGTTTTTGCAAGTAAAATGTTAGAAAACCTAGGGTATAATGCTCAACCAAGATTTGCTGAAAAAAGATCAGATATTGTTCAAACAATAGAATTTGGTAGTAAAGAAAAACTTATAAAATATTGTCAAGGAATTCAAATGGGTTCGCCAGTAGATTCTAGCTCAATTCCTGAGCCTTGGGACATGCCAGGATATAAAGATCAAGTAATAATGGCTTCAGGAGCATTTACTCAAGGTTCTTCAATAGAGCTTTCTTGTGATGCTCCAATAAGACCACCGTATATTGCTTTTATGCAAGGTGGGCTAACATATGAATATGGAAAATTAGGAGTTATGAATGCAATATCTCAAATAATATAATTATAGTTAATGATTCTGTTGAGAGATGATAATATTATGAATGTAATATCTAAAATAATATGATTTAAGGAGAAAAGAGTGAAGGTTTTAATAATAGGTGGAGGTCCAGCTGGTATGATTGCTGCAATAACTTCTGCTATAAATGGAAATAGTGTTACTATAATAGAAAAAAAATGTTCGTTAGGAAGAAAATTGTTAATTACAGGTAAGGGAAGATGTAATATAACGAGTAGTTTACCTATTGATGAGTTTATTAGAAATATTCCAGGGAATGGTAGATTTTTGTACAGTTGTTTTGAAAAATTTACAAATGATGATATAGTAAAATTCTTGAAAATTCGTGGCGTAAATGTAAAGGAAGAAAGAGGAAACAGAATCTTTCCAAAAAGTGATAGGTCACAGGATGTTTTAAATGCTTTCGAAGAAGAAATAAAAAAATTAAGAATAGATGTAAAACTTAATACACAAGTTACAAAAATAGAAATAAAAGATAAAAAATTAATTGGAGTATATTGTAAAAATAACGAGCATGAAATATTTATGCATGCAGATAGAGTTGTATTAGCAACAGGTGGGATGAGTTATCCTGATACAGGTTCAACAGGTGATGGATATAAAATGGCAAAAGAATTAGGTCATACAATAATTGATATAAAACCATCACTGGTTCCGCTTATTTCTAATGGAAAATCTTTGCAAATCTGCAAAAGTTTGCAGGGATTGAGTTTGAAAAATGTTGAAATAAAGATTGAGGAACAAGATAATAAAAAAGTAATATATAATGACTTTGGAGAAATGATTTTTACACATTATGGAGTTTCAGGACCAATAATATTAAGTAGTTCAGCTCATATACTAAGATACAAGAATATAGAAAATCTGTTTAAAAATGATAAGGTAAAATTAAAAATTGATTTGAAACCAGCATTAACAACTGATAAATTAGATATAAGAATATTAAGAGATTTCGAAAAAGAAAAAAACAAGCTTTTTAAAAATAGTTTAGAAAAATTATTACCACAAAAATTAATTGAAACTATAGTAGAAATATCAGGTATTGATCCAAATAAGAAGATAAATGAAATTACTAAAGCCGAAAGAAATAATCTTATAAAAGCACTAAAAGAATTTACAATAAATATATGTGGTTTCAGGCCAATTAATGAAGCTATTATAACTTCAGGAGGAATAAATATAAAAGAAATAAATCCAAAAACTATGGAGTCTAAAATAATTAGTGGTTTATATTTTGCCGGAGAAATTATTGATGTAGATGCTTATACAGGAGGATTTAATTTGCAAATTGCATATTCCACAGGTTATACAGCAGGAAATAACTAGGAAATAGTTATGAAATAGTTGGAAATACTTATGATATAGTTAGGATATAATTAGGGAATAACTAGGAAAAAGTTATAAAATAGTTTTGAAATTTAATAGTTATGAACTTTAATAGTTATGAAATAGATATGAAAAATAATATTTAATTAATCTAGGGAGAAAAGAATGTTTAAAACAATTAAAGAAAATATATGCGAAGAAATAATAGAAAAAAAATCTAGATTTATTTCTAATTGTTTTTATGTTGAAAGTGTAGATGAAGCAGAAGATATTATAAAAAATATTAGAAAAGAATATTATGATGCAAAACATATTTGTTTTGCTTATAAAATAACAAAATCTAATGAAGTTCTAAAAAAATTCAGTGATGATGGTGAGCCGGTCGGAACGGCAGGATTACCAATTATGAACATAATTGAAAAAAATGGATTGTCAAATATAATTATAGTAGTTACAAGGTATTTTGGAGGCATTTTATTGGGGACAGGCGGATTGGTAAGAGCTTACTCAGAAGCCGCTTTAAAATCCATAAAACAATCAAGCATAATAATTATAGATAATGGACTAGAAGTTTTAGTAGAGTTGGAATACAAGGAGATAGAAAACTTTAAATATTATTGCAGAATAAATAATATTAATATAAATGAAACAAAATACGAGGAAACTATAAATTGTAGAATAGAGGTTATTGAAACAGAATTCTCTAATTTCTTGAAAAAATGTGAAAATAATTTAATAAAAATACTTGATTATAAAATTATAAAAAGTAAATACATAAGAAAAAATACAGTAAAATAAAATTTTATAAAAAACAATTTATTAAAAAACAGTTTATAAAAAAATAGTTTATAAAAAACAGTTTATAAAAAAAATAGTTTATAAAAAAAGTTTATAAAAATAAGTTTTAAAAAAATAAAATAATATTTTATAAAAATAGAAAAATATAAAATTAATTCTAGATAAATCTTTAAAAAAATCGATAAAGTTACTAAGATTTGTCGAATAATGTCGAAAATGGTCAAAAAAAGTAACACGAAAGTTTTGTTGAAACGCAAGCGTTACAAGGGAATACAACTATTTTTTACAGCAAACTATTGCAAATATACTATTAAGATAATATAATCACAAATGTAAAATTTTTTTACAAATTTATTAATAGGGGGAAAGTGATGTGAGTAGGAAAATCAGGGTATTAGTAGCAGATGACAATCAAGAATTTGCTATGACGTTAGCAGGATATTTGGACAAAGAGGATGAAATGGAGGTAATAGGAATAGCCAGAGATGGTGAAGAAGCATACGAAATGATAAAAACCTCATTGCCAGATGTTGCTATATTAGACGTAATAATGCCGCATTTAGATGGACTAGGAGTTCTAGAAAAGCTAGAAACATCAGAAATTACTAAAAAACCTTTATGTATAATGCTATCAGCTGTTGGGCAAGATAAAATTACTCAAAAAGCTATATCATTAGGTGCACAATACTATATTGTGAAACCATTTGAAATTCAAGTACTAATAAAAAGAATAAGAGAATTAAAAAACTATCAACCAAATCAAGCAAAGTTATCTTATATTGGTAGAGAGATAAAAGCACCATATATAGAAATAACTGGAGAAAGCAAAAAAAGCGAAGAGAATTTAGAAGCACTTGTAACTAATGTAATTCATGAAATAGGAGTGCCAGCACATATTAAGGGATATCAATATTTAAGAGAAGCAATAATGATGGTTGTTAGCGATATAGAAATTATAAATCAAATTACAAAGCAATTATACCCAGAAATAGCACAAAAATATAAAACAACTCCTTCAAGAGTTGAGCGTGCTATAAGGCATGCTATTGAAGTTGCTTGGGCAAGAGGTCAAACAGATACAGTAGAAAATATTTTTGGATATACTGTATCTGCGTCAAAAGGCAAACCAACAAACTCAGAATTTATTGCAATGATTGCAGATAAATTAAGATTAGAAATGAAAACAGCATAAAATTTTAAATGGTATTATTAGTTTATAACTAGTGATACCATTTTTTATATAAAAGAACAATTATATATGGTAAAAATTCATATATTTCTTTTATTTTTGTTTCAGTTCAATTGAAGTTCCTATCTTACAATTATAATAAATAAACAATCACATAATATAAAACAAAAAAATGCAAATAAGTTTTAATTCCTAATATTTTTAGAAAACTTAAAGAAAAAATCATATGAAATCACGTAAAGTAGATAATTTTTTTTTATATAATGTAATATAATAACCAGTATATTAAAAAAAATTAAAAAAATGAATTAACATAATTGCATAAATAAAAAAAGTATGATATAATAATAAAGTTACTAATAAAATGAGAGGAGAGTATAAATAAAATATTTATACAAGAAAAAAATGAAAAAAGAAATAGAAAATAAGGAAATTAAGAAAACTAATAAGAGAGAACCAAAAGTTAGAATAAAAAAAGAGGATCTTAATGAGAGAAAAAGTAGTAAAGACGTTGAAAAAAAACAAGAATTAAAAGGTAAAAAAAATATTGAATCAAAAAGAGAAAATAATACAGAGCAAAATAGAGAGCAAAAAAAAGACTATAAAGTAGAATCAAAAAGAGATTATAAAACAGATACAAAAAGAGGACAAAATAGAGATAATAACATTGATTCTAAAAGAGTACAAAATAGAGATAGTAAAACTGATTCAAAAAGAGGACAAAACAGAGATAATAAAAATGAATCAAATAGAGATTTTAAAAGGGATTCAAGAAGAGAATTAAATAGAGATAATAATTTTGAGTCTAGGAGAGATTATAAAATAGACTCTAAAAGAGATCAAAGAGGAAGAAATAGAAGAGATTATAGAAATGAAAATAGGGTTGAAACTATTGATGCAAATTTCGAGGAATCAGTAGAAGAAATAAAAGCGGAACCAGTTAAGCTTTTTAAATTTGAAGAATTTAAATTATCAAACCAATTAAAAAGATCAATTGCAGATTCAGGATATGAAACAGCAACAGAAATACAATCAAAATCTATTCCAGTAATCCTTGAAGGTAAGGATATGATTGGACAATCAAAAACTGGAACAGGAAAGACAGCTTCATATGGATTGCCATTAATTGAAAAAATTGATGAAGATAGTGGAGATGTTCAAGCAATAATTTTATGTCCTACTAGAGAGTTAGCAATTCAGGTAACAGATGAATTAAGAAAATTTACAAAATATTTAGAAGGCGTAAAATGTCTTGCTATATATGGTGGCCAAGATATTGAACAACAAATAAGAATGCTAAGAAAAGGTGTGCAAATAGTTATAGGAACACCTGGAAGAGTAATGGACCATATGAGAAGAAAAACACTTAAATTAAATAATGTAAAAACAGTTGTTTTAGATGAAGCAGATGAAATGTTGAATATGGGATTTGAAGAAGATATAGAAATTATATTAAAAGAAGTTCCAGAAGAAAGACAGACAATATTATTTTCAGCAACTATGAATAAAAAAATAATGGGAATTACAAAAAAATATTTAAAAGAGCCTGTAAACATAGCAATAAAGGCTGAACAACTAACTGTAAATACTATAGAACAAATTGGTATAAATATTAAAGAAGGTATGAAAGATGAAGCTACTATGAGATTAATTGAAGTATATAATCCTAGAAAAGCAATAATATTCTGTAATACAAAAAGAAAAGTTGATAACTTAATAGAAATTCTAAAAAGAAATAGATATAAAGCAGAAGCTCTTCATGGTGATATCAAGCAAGCTCAAAGAGATAGAATAATGAAAAATCTTAAGGCAGGTGGAATACAGATATTAGTTGCAACAGACGTAGCAGCAAGAGGAATAGATGTACAAGAATTAGATTTAGTAATAAATTATGATATTCCACAAGATGATGAATATTATGTTCATAGAATAGGAAGAACAGGAAGAAATGGAACTTGTGGAGTAGCTTATACGTATATAGTAGGAAGAGAAAAAAGAAGAATTGGCGAAATAGAAAGATATGCTAAAATTAAAATAAAAGAAGGAAGTATACCTACAGTAGCTGATGTAGCAATTGTAAGAAATAAAAAAATAGTAAACGAAATTCAGGAAGTAATAAATACTAATGTTTTTTGTAATGAAGAAATAATAGAAGAATTAATAAAAAATGGAAATTCTATAGATTTAATCGCAAAGGCATTACTTACAAAATCATATAAAACAGATGATTCTTCTCAAGAAGAAATCAAAAATTTTAATGTAAACAATGGTGAAATGGTTAATTTATTTTTTAATGTAGGAAAAAAAGATGATATTAGAGCAAAAGATATTGTTGGAAGTATAACTGCAAACACAGCAGTATCAGGTAATGCAATAGGAAAAATAAACATAATGGATAGTTTTTCATTTGTAGAAATTCCAGCAGAATTTGTTCAAGAATTAATAATTAGTATGAAAAATAAACAAATAAAAGGTAGAGAGTTTAATATAGAAATAGCAAAAAGATAGGAAAAGTCAAAAATTCTTACCCATTCACTTATTATTTTTTAGCAATAGTTAAAATATAATTAAATATTTATAAAAAATAGTAATAAAATAAAATTTCTCAAATAATAATGATTATAAACTTTATAATCATTATTATTTTTTTGTATATAATAATTAAAAATATAAATTAAAATAATATTTATAAAATAATGTATTATTGCTAGAAATTTTAAAGTATAAATGTAAAACTAATTATTTATAAAATGATTTATTATTTCTATGAAATTTTAAAATATAAAAGTAAAATAAATTATTTATAAAATGATTTATTATTGCTATGAAATTTTAAATATAAATGTAAAATAAATTATTAAAAAAATAATTTATTATTGTTAGGAAAATTTAAAATATAAAAGAAAAAATAATTATCTATAAATTATTTAAATTATTAGTTTATATAAAATGGAGGAGTTTAATTTGATAAATGTTAATAAATATAATAAATTTGTAATGGATTTTGAAAAAAACTTTAATAACAATAATTATGAACTTATAACTTGCGTATGTATTGGTACAGATAGAATAACAGGAGATTGTTTTGGCCCAATTGTTGGAAGTATAATAAAAAATAAGCAAAAAAGAAATAAAATAAATAATCTTGAGGTTATAGGTACCCTGGACGAAAATTTAAGTTATAGTAAAATAGAAAATGAAATATTTAAAAAAAGGATAAATTATAAAAATAGATTTGTAATTTTTATTGATGCAGCACTTGGAAACAAAAGTAATATTGGAAATGTTTTAATAAGCAATTCTGGAATAGAAATTGGTAAATGCTTAGGAAAACAGCAAAAAGAAATAGGTAACATAACCATAAAAGCAGTTGTAGGAGAAAATTTAAAAAATAAAGAAGAAAATTTTAGAATATTACAAAATATCCATTTAAATTCAGTTATGGAATTAGCAAGTATAGTAGCAAATGGAATAATAGAAGTAGTGAATAAAAAACAAAAAAACGGAAAAAATATCCTTATTTAATAGTGGAGGGTTATATATGGATAGTGAAAAAAAAGATTATATAATAAAACAAGCTGAAGCAATTGTGGCTGAATGCGAAAAAAATGTAAATAAAAGTTTAAATAATAGAGTGATTAGAAGAAAAAATAACAATTCTGAAAAAAAATATAAAATATTAAAATCATGTACAAGCGCAATAATATTAATAGAAACTATTATATGTATAATATTAGCTTTTAAGAGATAAAAAATTTTATAATATCATAAAACACTACTTCTATTCATATAAATTAACAATTAGTTATTTTTATAAAAAGGAAGTGGTGTTTTTTATGGAGAGAATTGTAGATATAGATGAAAGAATTAGAAGAGCAGAGGAATTATATAACAAAAGAAAAATGCAAGGTGGAGTTAGAGTGTCAACTAGCAATGTTAATACTAATAATAGAAATAGCTATAGCTTGTTTAGAAAGTTGTTTTTAAGAGTAATTGTATGCCTTATTATTTATGCTACATTTTACATAATTAAAAATTCTGGATTCTTTTTTTCAGAGAATATAATAAATAAGACAAAAAATTTGATTTCTTATGATACCAATTTCGCATATTTATATTCAAATACTGAGAAAATATTTAATGATAATATATTTTTTCAGTTTAAAAAGCTAAAAACTAGTTTTTTATATAATAATATTAATGATGATAATAAAAATAAAAACAATGAAATATCTGAAAATGTAATAGAAGATCAAAAAAAAGAAATTGTTTCTCAAGTATCACCTGTAAATGAAGAAAAAATTGGAATTGGAGGACCAAAAGAAACAGAAGAAGAAAAAAAAGTTGATGAAGTTTCAAATATAAATATTTCAAGTATTGAAAAAAATCAAATGGAGATTGATGCAGATTTTATCAGAACAAATTTAAAAATATTAAAACCTCTTAATGGAATAGTTACTTCAAGATTCGGACCAAGGCAAGCAACAGAGGTTATTTCCGCGAACCATGAAGGTATTGATATAGGAGCTAATAAGGGAACAAAGATTTATGCGGCAATGGAAGGAAAAGTAGTAAGCGTTTCTAATTATGGAGACTATGGAAAACATTTAAGTATAAAAAATGGAGAAATTACAACATTATATGCTCACTGTAATAAAATAAATGTAAAAATCGGTCAATTTGTAAGAATTGGAGAAGAAATAGCTGAAGTTGGAACTACAGGTAGAACTACAGGAGCGCACTTGCATTTTGAGATTAAAAGAGATAATAGGGTAATAAATCCAGAATTGATATTAGATTTTTAAATAAAATTGGATCAAGTATTTGTCCAATAAATTCATGTAAATTATTTGGATAATAATAAAATTATAAAACTGTTATCTAATATGATTAAATAATTCAAAAGAAAATTATATGTATTTAATATAAATAATAGGAGTGTATAATGCAAATAAAAATTCAAAAGAAAATTATATGTTTTTAATCTAAATAATAGGAGTGTATAATGCAAATAAAAATTAATCTGAAAATATTTATTTTTATAGTACTGTTTTTTTTTACAAATCAAATAAAAATATATTGTATTTTTATGCTTTTTGCTTTTATACATGAAATTGGACATCTTATTATTGGTGTTATTATGGGATTTACGGCTGATTCAATAGTAATTAAGCCTGTTGGAGTTTCAATAATTTTTAATTATAAAATTGATGATATTAAAAAAGAGATTTTAAAAGGAAATATTCTTGAATTAAAAAAGATCCTAATAAGTATCGCAGGACCTTTTACTAATTTATTAATTGTAATTATATATTATTATAATAATATTATAATATTGGGTATTTCAAGAGAAATGGCAATTTATTCAAATATTTTAATAGGAACATTTAATTTGTTACCAATTTATCCTTTAGATGGTGGAAGAATATTAAAAGGCCTAATTAGAATTTTTTTAGGTCACGAAAAATCAAAAAAATACATAAAAATAATTTCATGGACATCAATAATAGTATTTTGTATTTTTTCAAGTATTTTAATATTATATATAAAAAATATTAGTCTTGTTTTAATTGTAATTTACATATTTATTATCAATATTAAAAATAATAAAGATTAATTTTTTGTTAATTCTGAAGTACAATTAGGGCATTTAATTGCCTTAATATTAATTTCTGAAAAACAAAATTGACATATTTTTGTAGTTGGTTCTGGAGTTTGATCTTTTTTCTTGTTTTTTCGAAACCTTCCTATTTTTTCAATTGCTTCATTTTTAGCTAATTTTTCTAATTGCTTTTGTGCAGCAATTTCCATTCTTTTATTAATTTTTGTAATTGTTTTAATTGCAACAAAAACAGATAATGCAATAATTAAAAAGTCAATAATTGTTGTTAAAAAAGAACCATATTTTAATGTAGCTCCACTAACAGTAAATCCTAATGATGAATAATCAACCTTCCCAGTTAAAATAGAAACAGCAGGCATAATAATATCATTTACTAATGAAGTAACTATTTTTTGAAAAGAACCACCAATTATTACACCAATAGCCAAATCTATTACATTTCCCCTTGTTATAAATGTTTTAAATTCTTTAAACATAAAATCCTCCTTTTTGTATTATAATATGACAAAATTCTACAAAAGTCAATCTTACGCCAATTAAAAAGTTATGTGCAATTCTGTAAAGTCAATTTTATTTGTATGACTTAAAGTCAATCTTACATTAAGTAAAAAGTTATGTGCAATTTTGTAATAACAAATGCAAGTGTAAAAGAAAAATAAATCAATTATATCTATAATTATATATAGAGTATAGACTTTTATAACAATATATAGTATTATATTAATAGATTTATAAGGAGTTTTAAGGAATAAAAAACATTGAAGAATTATAGACTTTAAAATAAATCATAAGGAGTAGATTATGAAAAAAATATATAAAATTTATATTTTCTTGTTTGTATTTATTATTTTGAATTTTTTTATTTATAACCAAAATGTTCAGGCAAATAATAATGAAAACTTGGAAGCAGAAAATATTTCAAATGAAGTTCAAATAATTTATAAAAACGAAAAAATAAAAATTCTAAATGATAATAAAACAGAAACAAAATTACAAATATCTCAAAGTACAGATATTAAAATTAATACTGAGAGAATTGTAGGAAGTGTGTATATAAAATACGAAAAATCTTCTAAACCAGGATTGTTGAAAGTTGGAGAAAATCAGTATAAATTAGGAGAAAATGGATTCTTGCATGAATTTATTGAGATTAATGATCATACTGAGAATAAAGAAATTACATTGGCTTATAATGAAAATGTTCAAATTTCTGAAATATATTGCTTTAGTAAAGGTGATGTTCCTAAATGGGTTCAAAAATGGAAATTGCAAAAAGATGAAGTAGATCTTCTCTTGTTTTCAACACATAGTGATGATGAACATTTATTTTTTGCAGGATTAATACCGTTATATGTAAGTAAAGGATTTAATGTACAAGTAGTATATTTAACAAATCATAATGAAACTCCTGGAAGGTTACATGAACAATTAGATGGATTGTGGAGTGTTGGTAATTCAAATTATCCTATAATAGGTAAATTTCCAGATGCGTTTGCTGATTCTCTTGAAGGGGCAATAAAAAATCTAAAAATTGCAGGATATACAACAGATGATATACTTCAGTTTCAAGTAGAGCAAATTCGAAAATATAAGCCTTTAGTAGTTGTAGGACACGATGAAAATGGAGAATATAAACATGGACAACATATGTTAAATACACACATTTTAAAACAATCAATTGTAAAAAGTGATGATGAAAATTATGATGAAAGAACTGTTAAAGAATATGGATTATGGCAATCACCTAAATTATATATACATTTGCTTACACAAAATCCAATTGTATTAGATTATGATCAGAAATTAGAGTATTTTGATGGGAAAACAGCTTATGAAATGTCTAAAATTGGATATTCATATCACAAAAGTCAGCATTATACTTGGTTTACTAAATGGTTAAATGGACCAAACAATTCATTTAACAGTGCTAAACAAATTAAAACATATAATCCAACTAATTACGGTTTATATTATACTTCAGTTGGATTAGATGTGGAAAAAAATGATATGTTTGAAAACATAAACAAATCAGATTTTAGAAATTTGAATGATGTACAATCAAATGTTTTAAATAATGAAAACGAGTCAGCTAAAATATATATAAAAAATAATTATTTTATTTCTTTAATTGGTATATTAATTTTTGTACTTATAATATATTTAGTTATTGTAATTCGCAAAAAAACTATTGCAAAATCTAGTTAAATGTGGTAAAATAGCAATATTGAGAAATAGTAAAAACTATTTTTTCCTTGCTTGCTAAAAATTAGTAGGCTATAAACCATAAGGAGGTGAAAAATAATGAACAAATACGAAAGTGTTATCATTATTAATTCAACTGTTGAAGAAGAAGGAACAAAAACATTAATCCAAAAATTCACAGATATAATTAATAATGACGGTAAACTTGAAAAAGTTGAAGAACTTGGAAAGAAAAAACTTGCATATGAAGTAAAAAAATGTAAAGAAGGTTATTATGCAATATTCCATTTCGAGGGAAATACAACATTAATTTCTGAATTAGAAAGAAATTATAGAATAACTGATGAAGTTATTAAATTTATGACAATTAAAATTGATTAATATTTGAAATTAGCATAAAATGCAAACAAAATGGGGGCCTTAATAGAAAGGTATGGTGAAATTATATGAATAAAGTAATTTTAATGGGGAGATTAACAAGAGACCCAGAAGTTAGATATACTCAAACAAACAATACATTAGTTGCTTCTTTCTCACTAGCAGTAAATAAAAGATTTACAAGACCAGGTGAGGAAAGACAAGCAGATTTCATTAATATAGTAGCATGGAGCAAACTTGGAGAATTTTGTAGTAAATATTTTAAAAAAGGACAACAAGTTAGCGTAATAGGAAGAATTCAAACTAGAACTTGGGATGATGAGCAAGGTCAAAAACGTTATGCAACAGAAGTTGTAGCTGAAGAAGCATATTTTGCAGAAGGAAGAAGAGATGGAAGCTCAACAGAAGGATTTGATCCTGGATTTGGACCAATGTCAGGAATTCCATCATCAAGTAATGGTTCGGACTTTGAAGTATCTTCTGGAGATGACCTACCATTTTAATATTTAATAGATAGGGGGGAAATTGAAAATGGCAGAAAGAAAAAATAATAATAAAAGAAATAACAGAAACAACAATATTGATGAGGATTTTAATCCTAAATTCAAAAAAAGAAAAAAAGTATGTCCTTTATGTAAAGACAAAAATCTTGTATTAGATTACAAAAATCCAGAACAAATTAAAAAGTTTATAAATGAAAAAGGTAAAATATTACCAAGAAGAGCAACTGGAGCATGTGCTAAACATCAAAGAGATATAACTATAGCAATAAAAAGATGTAGACAAATAGCAATGTTACCATTCACACAAGAATAGTAAAAATAATAATCACTTGTATCATTGATATAATTAATGATACAAGTGATTTTAATTTGTGTAAAATATCTTAGTGTATACTAAAACCTGTGTTTTTTTTATAAACAAATTCTATTATAATGTAAAATCAAGTTAATAAATAGACAAATAAATTAAATTCTAAAAGTATAATCAATTAAAAATTAAATGCATTTTCAAAGGTTTAATTTCAAAAGTTTATATAATTTTAGTATATTGTATTGTGTTTTTTATATGTTTTCTATATAATAATTTATATAACATATACGAAAGGAAAAATTAGCAATGGCTAAAGAATTTAAGCAAAGAACAATAAAAAATGATAATGAAAAATATGTAAGAATAGTTCTAATATTCATAATTGCTTTTGGTGCTATTGTTTCGATAGCACTATTTATAAATAAATTAAGTAAAATGAATAAGATTAATAATTCAGATAATAAATTAGAGAATAATGTCATATTAACAGAGAATATAAAGGAAAATACAGATAATTCATTTGAACAAAAACTAAATGATATTATTATTGATTTAGAAGAAAATAACGATATAACAATCCCAGAAATAAAACCAGAAGAACAGTCTATAAATAAAAAAAATGATGTAGAACAAAAAATAGTTAGAAAATACAATAATAATGATGCTGCTATTAGTGGAATACAAAGAGAAATGACTATTAAACAAGTTGAAGAAGTTTTAAATATTCCTGATACAATTAGAACAGAAACTGAAAACTCAACTGGAAAAGAAATAAAAAAACAATTTTATAAGGATGGAACAATTGAAATAGATTTTATGGCCTTATATGAAAAAGATAAATACATAGTTCATAGAATGAGGACAACAAATAGAGATGTAACACTTACTAGAGGATTAAAAATTGGAAGCACAACAGACGAGATTTTTTCAGCGTTTTTGGATGAATCTATACTATATAAAGATACAGATTTAATCGTTGTAGGGTTTCCGGGAGAAGATCATATATATGCAACAACAATTAAACCAAAAATATATTTTAAAATTGTTGGAGGTATAGTTACTGAAGTTATGATAAACATAGGAAGTGAAAGCTAAAATAATATACCAATGAGGTGAAATTGATGAAAGATAAAAAAATAGCAATATACATAATATTAACAATAATAGTGTTTTCAGGATTAATATTCTTAACATTATATTTGTTCGGAGGAAAAAAGAAACCTAAAAACGAAAATTATGTTAAAACACAAAATAATAGTATGGAAGATATAAATATACAATCAAGAAAAATAAATAAAAATTATGAAAATCAAATTTATACAATTGAGCTTTATTCAGATGGAACGGCTACAACAAAAATTAAGTCTGATGTTAACTTGTGGGGAGATTTAGAGAATTCTAAAGATGAAAAATTTAAAAAAGAAAAGACCGAATTAAAATCTATATTAAATCATAGTAGACAAATTGACTCAAACAATAAAAAAATAGAAGAGGTATTTATTAGTAAATATATAGGTGATATATATAACAACTATCATTATGGAAAAGCAATTATAAAGTGCGAGGGGAATATTTTTTATTTGATTGATCTAGTAGCTGATAATAAAACAAGAATTATTTCAGATTGGACACAAAAGTGTAAAGGATTAAGTAATGATAAAATTTTTCTGAATTTACAAAATGAATGTTTATCAGAAATTATAAAATTACAAAAAACTGAAACAAATAAAATTTTTTCAGGAATAGGAACAGATAGTAAATTTAAATATCTTGTTTGTTTTGATGGTAAAGGTGAGTATGGAATTTATATTAATTCTTTGGAGAGTGATGAACTTCTATTATATGGAAAGGGTATAGTATCAGATGAAAATGTAGATATTATATCTAGTAAAATATATTATAAATACAGTTTTGCAAAACCAAATGGAGGAAGTATAAGCGGAAAAATCATTCAGAATAACATAGATAAAAATATTGAAAAAATTAATGAACAAACTCAAAATAGTTCGGTTAATGAAGATTTAACACAAAATGAACAGAAGAATAATTTAATAGCAGAAGATATAATTAGAACAATTTATTCTTCTAAAACAGTTGATTTAGAATTAAATGATATCTCCTCAGAGTCAAGCATAAATTTTTCTACTAATGGAGAAATAGAACTGAATAGTTTATAAATCATTTGATATTTGATAAACAAAGGAGGGAAATATGAGTAAACAAAAAAAAATAAATTTTATATCTCTAATATTTATTATAATTATAATTATTGTTATAGCAGTTATCATAACTGTTTTGGGTATAGAAAAAATAAAAAGAACAAAAAACAGTAAAGCAGATACACAACAAAAAAATGAAATTGTATCTTCGGATTTAGTAGAAGATAAATATAAGAGTTTTTTAGGAAATATAAAAAATAGTATGGCTAAATTAGAAAATGCTGATACAAATTCTGCAAACGAAAAAAGTAAACCATTTATTTTTGAAACAGCATTTATAACTAATATGCAAATAGAACTTAATTTGGATTATACAGGTGACCTATATTTGATTACACCAACAAGTTCTTCCATAGCTAAGAGGTATGGCAAAGAATATAAAATAAAATCTAATATTGTAAAATCTGGTATATGTGAAATTGGCAAAAATAAAGATTATGTTATTTGGTTTATTGGTGATAAAGGTGATTTTGAGTATATTAAAATAGAATCAAAAAACATAACATCAAAAAACATCGAATTAGAAATAAAGAAAATTGAAGATATGAAAAATATAATTGATGTAAAAAATTTAAACATATCAAATACATTAGAGTTAATTGGGATTGATATAGAAGGAAAAATAGTAAAAATTATTCTTTAGGTAAAAAATAAGAAAATTAAGCTTTGAAGTTTATGTATAAATTTTATAAATGCTTTATAATACTAATTAGGTTCTATAATAGATTTTTGTGTGATTGCATACAAAATATTTATTATAGAACCTAATTTTTTATTTTCACGAAATAAGCTATCATACTGAATCATATATTTTTTGAGCTATTTCTATATCTTTTTGACTAGCATTTTTAATGTCTGATAAAGGATATTGAAATCCGAAGCTCTATCCATTTATATTTTCCGGAATCATGATAAGGAAGAAATTCGAATTTTTCCACATTTGAAAGTGTTAAAATATATTTTTTTAGGTTAATCAAATCAGGCTCTTTATCAGTAATTCCAGGAATTAAAACTTGTCTAATCCATATTGGCTTATTTCTTAGATTTAAATAATTAATAAAATCTAATTCTCTAATATTTGATAATCCTGATAAATTTTTAGAAATTGTATTGTTAATTGATTTTATATCAACTAGAAATAAATCAGTTAAATCTATTAATTTTTTTACAGAATCAGTTATTTCTAAATTTCCAGAAGTATCTATAGCAGTACTTATATTTTCATTTTTTAATAATTTAAAAAGTTCAATTATAAAATCAGTTTGCAAAAGAGGTTCTCCGCCACTAACTGTAACTCCACCATTTGAAGATTCAAAATAATTCTTGTATTTAATAATAATATTAAATAAATCAATGTGATTATATGTAGTACCAGAATTTAGGTCCCAAGTATCTCTATTATGGCAGAATTGACATTTCATATGGCAACCTTGCATAAAAACTACAAATCTAATTCCAGGTCCATCAAGGGTTCCGAAAGTTTCAAAAGAGTGAATATTTCCATTCATAAAGCAAATTCCTTTCACAAAGATATACATTATATTTTTTCATGAATTGTTCTATTAATAACATCTAGTTGTTGTTCTTTAGTTAATTTAGTAAAATTAACAGCGTAACCAGAAACACGAATAGTAAGTTGTGGATATTTGGCAGGGTTATTCATAGCATCAATTAGTAATTCACGATTAAAAACATTAACATTGATATGATGTCCATTTTGTTTAAAATATCCATCTAAAAGGCTTACAAGATTTGATATTCTTGTGTCAATTTCTTTGCCAAGTGTTTCAGGATTAATAGAAAAAGTATAAGAAATTCCGTCATTTGCATCATTGAAATCTAATTTAGAAACAGTGTTCATAACTGCTAAAGCACCATTAGTATCTTTTCCATGCAATGGATTTGCTCCTGGACCAAAAGGCTCTCCAGTTCTTCTTCCATCAGGGGTATTTCCAGTATTTTTACCGTATACAACATTGGAAGTTATTGTAAGAATTGAAAGTGTAGGAACAGCATTTCTATAAACTTTATGTTTTTTTAATTTACTGATAAAAGTTTTTAAAATATGTATTGCAATTTCATCAACTCTATCATCATCATTTCCATATTTAGGATAATTTCCTTCAACTATATAATCAATAGCTAAACCGTCATTATTTCTTATAACCTTAACCTTTGCATATTTTATAGCCGAAAGGGAATCAGCAACTACTGATAGTCCAGCTAATCCACAAGCCATAGTTCTATAGATTTTTTTGTCATGTAAAGCCATTTCTAATGCCTCATAAGAATATTTATCATGAATATTGTGAATAGCATTTAAAGCTTTTATATATATTTTTGAAACATAATCCATTATTAAATCATATTTTTTCATTACCTCTTCATAATCAAGATATTCGGATGTAATAGGATCAAATCCATGAGCAACTAATTTTCCAGAAATTTCATCAACTCCACCGTTTATTGCATATAATAAGGCTTTTGCTAAATTTGCTCTAGCACCGAAAAATTGCATTTGTTTTCCGATTTTCATAGGAGAAACGCAACATGCAATAGCGTAATCATCGCCTAATTGAGGTTTCATTAAATCATCATTTTCATATTGAATAGCACAAGTATCTATTGAAAGTTTTGCACAATATTTTTTGAAATTAATTGGTAAATCATTAGACCAAAGTACTGTTAGGTTTGGTTCAGGTGCTGGCCCAAGATTTATAAGTGTATTTAGAATTCTATAAGAATTTTTAGTAACTAAAGTACGTCCATCAATTCCAGTTCCACCTATACTTTCAGTAACCCAAACTGGATCACCACTAAATAGTTCATCATATTCTGGAGTTCTTAAAAATCTAATCATTCGTAGTTTCATAACAAAATGATCCATTAATTCTTGTGCTTCTTGTTCAGAAATAATATTATTTTCTAAATCTCTTTCAATATAAATATCTAAAAATGTTGAAACTCTACCAAGGCTCATTGCAGCACCATTTTGCTCTTTTGTTGCAGCAAGATAGGCAAAATATGTCCATTGAAATGCTTCTTTTGCATTAGATGCAGGAATTGATATGTCGAAACCATATTTAAGCGCCATTAATTTTAAATTGTTTAAAGCAATGATTTGATCAAAGATTTCTTCTCTATCTCTGATTATCTCATATCCAAATTCATCATCAGTAGTTTCAGAAAGATCTTTTTGTTTTTCCTCTATTAAAACATTAACTCCATATAATGCAACTCTTCTATAATCTCCAATAATTCTGCCACGTCCATAACTGTCTGGAAGTCCAGTCAGAAGATGAGAATTTCTAGCTGCTCTTATATCAGGCGTATATACAGCAAAAACGCCATCATTATGTGTTTTTCTATTATTAAGATACATTTCTAATACACTAGGGTCAACGTTATAACCATAAGTATTACAAGATTTTTCTACTAATCTTATCCCACCATTTGGCATAATAGCTCGTTTTAGAGGGCTGTCAGTTTGAAGTCCAACAACTACTTCTAGGTTTTTATCAATATAACCGGGTTCATAAGCATTTATACCTGAAGGTGTCGATGTATCAATATCTAATATACCACCTTTATTTCTTTCTGATTTATATAAAACTAAAACTTTCTCCCAAAGCTTTTTAGTTTTTTCGGTAATAGGAGTTAAAAAAGATGAATCGCTATTATAAGGTTTGTAATTTTTTTGAATGAAATCGCGAACATCAATTTTAGTTGTCCAATTGCCGTTTTTGTTAAAGTTTGTCCACTCTTTAAAGTCCATAATTTCTCCTCCTAACTAAAATTGTTTCTATTAATAGTATCATGTAATAAAAATAAAAACAACACTTTAGTTATCATAATATTACAAAATTTCACAAAAAAATATTTTAGTTAAAAATCATATAGAGTACATATTAAATACACAAAAAAGACATAATAAAGATGTATAATAAATATTGATAAAAGGTTTGTAAAAGACATATTTAGTATGATATAATCAGCTTGTTTAAGACTATTATAAGGAGGGAAAACAATGGGACAATGTCAATGTGGAGGGAATTGTGGAGATAATAAATTTGAAGATATTTTAAAAAACTATAAAAAAGAAAAAAGTAATTTAATTCAAATTCTAAACGAGGTGCAAGAAAAATATGGTTACATATCAGAGAAATCTCAAAAATTAATTTCAGATTATTTAAATATACCAATTGCAGAAATTTATGGAGTTATAACATTTTATTCAAGATTTTCGCTTAAGCCAAAGGGAAAGTATAATGTTGCTATATGCTTAGGAACAGCTTGTTATGTAAGAGGTTCAGAAAAAATATTAGATAAAGTAAAAGATATATTAAAAATAGATGTGGGGCAAACAACATCAGATGGAAAATTTTCTATTGAAGCTACAAGATGTATAGGAGCATGTGGACTAGCGCCAGTGTTTACTGTTAATGAAGAAGTTTTTGGAAAAGCTACACCTGAAATAGTAGAGCAAGTATTAAAAAAATATATGGACATGTAAAAAACTATAATTATAAATTTAAATTTGTTTAAATAGATAATTTTATTTATAAGTTTAATTAGTATTATATTGTAAATATTCGAATGTAAAAAATTGTTTATATAGTAAATTAATTGCATAATATAATTATTCGAATGAAAAAAATTGCTTATATAATAAATTAATTGCATATTATAATTATTCAAATGTAAAAAATTGTTTGTATAGTAAATTACTTACATAATATAATTATTTGAGTATAATAAGCTGTAAATATTTACTAATTAAAAAAATATAAGGAGGAAAAAAATGAAAACTCTAGAGCAAATTAGAAAAATTAGAGATACAAAAAAATTAGAATTAGACCTAAGAATTAATGAACAATGCAAGACTAATGAAAAGCATATATTAGTTTGTAGTGGTACAGGTTGTACTTCTTCAAAAGCACCTGAAATAATAAAAAAATTACAAAAAAAACTTGAAGAAGAAAATATTGATAATGTAAAAGTAATACAAACTGGATGTTTCGGTTTATGCGCAAAAGGGCCAATTGTTGTAGTAAGACCTGAAGATACATTTTATGCATTAGTAAATATAGATGACATTGATGATATAATTAATATACATATCAAGAAAAATGGTATAGTAGAAAGATTATTATGCAAGGATGTAGATAATAAAATTGTAAATAGATTAGATGACTTGAACTTTTACAAGAAACAAAACAGAATAGCATTAGGAAATTGTGGGAAAATTGATCCAGAAAATATAGATGAATATATTGCATTTGATGGTTACAAAGCACTTGAAAAATGTTTATTTAAGCTTACACCAAAAGAGGTAATCAATACTATATCTGAATCAGGGTTAAGAGGTAGAGGAGGAGCAGGCTTTCCAACAGGGAAAAAGTGGGAATTTACAGCTGCAGCTCAAAATGAAAAAAAATATGTTGTATGTAATGCAGATGAGGGTGATCCAGGAGCATTTATGGATAGAAGTATTTTAGAAGGAACTCCACACTCCGTTGTAGAAGCAATGATTATAGCAGGTTATTGTATAGGAGCAGATATGGGATATATATATGTAAGAGCTGAATATCCTATAGCAGTAAAAAGATTTCAAAAAGCAATAGAACAAGCAAGAGAATATGGAATAATAGGAAAAAATATATGGGGTACAAATTTTAATTTTGATTTAGAAATAAGATTAGGCGCTGGAGCATTTGTTTGTGGAGAAGAAACTGCTCTTTTAGAATCGATAGAAGGGAAAAGAGGCCAACCAAGATTAAAACCACCATTTCCAGCAAGTTCTGGATTATGGGAAAAACCTACGTTAATTAATAATGTTGAGACATATGCTAATATTCCACAAATAATACTAATTGGTTCAAAATGGTATAATTCAATAGGAACAGAGAAATCTAAAGGTACAAAAGTATTTGCGTTAGGTGGAAATGTTGTAAATGTTGGGCTCGTAGAAGTTCCAATGGGAACTACCCTTAGAGAAATAATATTTGATATAGGAGGAGGAATACCTGATGGAAGAAAATTTAAGGCTGCTCAAACAGGTGGCCCATCAGGAGGATGTATACCTGAAAAATATTTAGATACACCTATTGATTATGAATCATTAACTTCTATCGGATCTATGATGGGATCAGGTGGATTAATTGTAATGGATGATTCTAAATGTATGGTTAACTTAGCTAAATTTTATTTAGAATTCATAGTAGATGAATCATGTGGAAAATGCACTCCATGTCGAATTGGAACAAAAAGAATGTTAGAAATTCTGCAAAAAATTGTTGATGGCAAGGGTGAAATTGAGGATTTAGAAAAACTAGAGAAACTAGCATTAAATATTAAAAAGACTTCTTTATGTGGATTAGGACAAACAGCGCCAAACCCTGTGTTAAGTACATTAAAATATTTTAGGGATGAGTATATATCACATATTCAAAATAAAGATTGTCCAGCTGGAGAATGTAAAGCACTATCAAAATATAAAATTGATCCGGAAAAATGCAAAAGTTGTGGTATTTGTAAAAAAAGTTGTCCAGTAGAAGCAATATCAGGAGAAATAAAACAAGGTGCATATCTTATTGATCCAGAAAAATGCATTAAATGTGGAGTTTGTGCTACAAAATGTCCATTTAAAGCAATATCTAAATAAAAATTACAACTAAAAATTTTATTAGGAGGTAAAAATGATTAATTTAACAATTGATGGAAAATCAATAAATGTGTCTGAAGGCACAACTATTTTAGAAGCTGCTAGAATAGTAGGAATAGATATCCCTACATTATGTTATTTGAAGGATATACATGAGGTTGGAGAATGCAGAATGTGTGTTGTTGAAATACAAGGACGTAGAGGTTTTGCAACATCATGTATTCAAAAATGTGAAGAAGGAATGATAGTAAACACAAATACTCCTGATGTTTCAGAAGCAAGAAGTGTGGTATTAGATTTAATTTTATCAAACCATCATAAGGATTGTCTAACTTGTTCACGTTCAGGAAATTGTGAACTACAAATGCTAGCACAAAAGTATAATGTTCAAAATATAGAATATACAGGTGAAATTAAAGATTATAATATTGACGATATTTCACCATCTATAGTAAGAGATTTAAATAAATGTATTTTATGTAGAAGATGTGTTGCGGCATGTAGTAAAGTACAAAATATAGGAGCTATAGCTGTTGCAAATAGAGGATTTGAATCTCATATAGCTACAGCTGGAGAAAAAAGTTTAGCAAATGTAAATTGTACAAATTGTGGTCAATGTATTCAAGCTTGTCCTACGGGAGCATTAAGAGAAAAAGATGATACGAAAAATGTATGGAGGGAATTAAAAAATTCTGATAAAGTTGTTTTTGTTCAAACTGCTCCAGCAGTTAGAGTGGCATTAGGGGAAGAATTTGGTATGGATATAGGAAAAAATGTTACAGGAAAAATGATATCTGCATTAAAAAAATTAGGTTTTGATAAAGTATTTGATACAAATACGGGTGCTGATCTAACAATAATGGAAGAGGGGACAGAATTTATTAATAGATTAAATAAAAACGAAAATCTTCCAATGATAACATCTTGTAGTCCAGGTTGGATAAAGTATATTGAAATGAATACTCCAGAACAATTAAAACATTTATCGAGCTGTAAGTCTCCACATCAAATGTTAGGAGCGATTTTAAAATCATATTATGCTGGTAAAATAGGAATTGATCCAAAAAAAATATGTGTAGTATCAATAATGCCTTGTATAGCAAAGAAATTTGAAAGTAACAGAAAAGAGATGGAAGTTGATGGAATACGTGATGTTGATTATGTACTAACAACAAGAGAATTAGCTCGAATGATAAAACAAGGAAATATAGATTTTAATAAATTAGATGATGGTGAATTTGATGATACTCTGGGAGAATCCACAGGTGCAGCAGCAATATTTGGTACAACAGGTGGTGTGATGGAAGCAGCATTAAGAACCGTATCAGAATTAGTTACAGGAAAAGAGTTAGAAAAAATAGAATTTGAACAAGTAAGAGGAGAGGAAGGAATAAAAAAGGCTGTTATAAACATTAACGGAAAAGATGTTAAAGCTGTTGTAGCTCATGGTTTAGCTAATGCGCAAAAAATTATGGAAGAAATAAAAAATGGAACTGCAGATTATCATTTTGTAGAAATAATGGCATGTCCAGGAGGATGTGTAATGGGAGGAGGACAACCACAACATACGGCAACAGAAATAGCTAATACAGATATAAGAAAATTAAGAGCTGATGGCTTATATGGAATTTATGAAAAATCTATAATAAGAAAATCTCATGAAAATCCAGTTATTAAAAAACTATATAACGAATTTTTAGAAAAACCGGGAAGTCATAAATCGCATGAATTATTGCACACTAAATATGAAAAAAGAGAAAAGTATAATTAACCTCAAATTGTTCTAGGGATTAAATAATTAGAAGTTTGCTTTTAAAAAACTCATATAATATGTTTTATTTACTTAATTTAAGAAGTTTTGTTTACTTCATTGTTTATTAAATTTTTGAAAAATTATATTACATTAAAAAAATAGGGATGTGAAAAATAGTATTTTGCACGTCCCTAATTATTATTATTATTTATTCTTATTATCTAGAATCTCTTTTATAGATCCAATACTACTTAATGCAGTTGTAGCATCAAAAGGTATAAACACTTTATTTGCTTCACCATGAGCAACTTCTTTTAATGTTTCTAAAGATTTTAATTGTACTAATTTGTCATCTGGATTAGTGCTCATTATAGCTTCATAAACCATGCGAATTTCAGTTGCTTTTGCTTCTGCCACTTGTTTAATTGCTTCAGCCTCACCTGCTGCTCTTCTTATTTGAGATTCTCTGTCAGCTTCAGCTTCTAAAATTGCAGCTTCTTTTTTACCTTCAGCAAGTGTTATAGCAGATTGTCTTTCACCTTCAGCTTGTAAAATTAATGCTCTTTTATTTCTTTCAGCATTCATTTGTTTTTCCATAGCATCACGTATATCTGCTGGTGGAGTAATATCTTTTATTTCAACCCTGTCTATTTTACATCCCCATGGATCTGTTGCCTCATCTAATATAGCTCTTAATTTATCATTTATAGAATCACGAGAACTAAATGTTTCATCTAAATCCATTTTACCAACAATATCACGAATAGTAGTAATTGCTAAATATTCTATTCCTTTTTTAAGAGATTGAATTTCGTATACTGCTTTTCCTGGGTCTGTAATTTTATAGAAAACTACTGTATCAATAGTAATTGTAACATTATCTTTTGTAATAACACCTTGAGGTGGAACATCCATAGTTTGTTGTTTTAAACTAACAACTGATCTAACATGATCAATAAATGGAACTATTATAGTAAGACCAGCATCAGCTAGTTTGTGAAATTTACCTAGTCTTTCAATAATATAAACCTCAGATTGTTTAACGACTTTAATAGATTTGAAAGATATTATTAAAATAATAACTAACATAATAATTAAATATGCCATTTTTTTCCTCCTTATATAATTTTTTTAGAAATGTTTTAACCTAATTATTATTAGTGTGTTCAATTGGTTCAGTAATGCTTACAACAGCTTTTACACCGTCGATTTTTAAAATTTCAACTTTAGTGTTTTTTGGGATTATAAATCCTAAATCACTTTTTGCTGTCCAAATTTCACCGTTAACTTTTATTTGACCAGTATTTTTTTCAGAATCTATATCTTGAACAACAATTCCATATTTTCCTATTACAGAATATGCATTAGTAATAGTTGTATCTTTTGAATTAATAAATTTTCGAACTAAAGGTTTAGTTGCTAATATTAATAAAGTAGATGAAACTAAAAATACTGTGAATTGATAGATTATATTATCTGTAAAAAAACTAAATATCATCGTAATTAGAGCTCCAATTGCCAACCAAAAAACTAAAAAACCAGCTGTTATTATTTCAATTATTAAAAATATACCAGCTGCAATTAGCCAAAATTGCCACATATGCATTACCTCCTTTCATGACCAATCCTATTATACCACAAATATTGCCAAAAATAAAGAAAAATTGAAAATATATTTTTCGCCAAGTAGAAAAAAGCAAATGGGTTGAATTAAAAAGTAAATGCCCATCAATACAAAAATATAGTTGATAATAGTCATATAAAGGATTAAATGCCCGCAGTATCATATTTTAGTGCAATAATTTTTGATTTTTATTTATATTTGTAGTAAAATTATCCAGAGAACTAAAAATTTAATAATTTTTTTAACATGGCAAACAGCAAAATTACACTATGTTTTTTAAAAAGTTAAAAACTAAATGCCCTTTTGCTAATACAAATATTAGGTTATATTTGTCCGCTTGTTGTATTAATAATTTTTATTTAATTTTTGTTATTTATTTTTCTATAACAATAAAACTGTATAGCTTTTGGTGTAAGCTCGTACATATCTTGCTCGGAAAATAAATATAGTTCTTCTGTAAAATGATTTTTGATAGTATTTCTAAGGGTACTATCAATTTTTATTTCATAGATTCTCTCAAGTGTTCTAAAATAATTTGACCATTCCATTATTTACCACCTTGTATCAATAATTTTTGTGATAAATTAACATCATCAGCATTAATTTTGTATGTACCTAACAATTTAATAAATTCCTCATCTAAGCTTAGAGTAATTGCCTCAAATGGAGTTTTACCATTTAAACAATCTCTACTTGTATTATTAATATTACTCATTAAAGTATTTACATCTTCTTGCTTTAAATTATTAAAACTTGCTCCCTTAGGCAACACATATCTTATATATTCATGATTTTTTTCAGCAGTTCCTTTTTGCCATGAAGCATTTGGGTCACAGTAAAATACTTGAGATATTATTTCTCCTGTTTCCTTGTTTACTTCTATACTTAATGGATTTAAAAATTCCGAACCATTGTCTGTTAAAACAATTGCAAAAAGTTTTTTGTAATTTACTATACCTATTACCTTGCGTATATTATCAAATACTTTTTCTACACATTCCATACTTTTATGTTCAAGCAAATATATTAACATGAATTTTGAATTTCTAAATGTTAAAGTTAAAAAAACTTTGCCACCTTTAGTACCTTCTACTGTATCCATTTCAACTATTTCATCATCTGAGTATTTTTTAATATGTCTTTGAAAATCTTCATATGTTCTGTTTTTTCTTATGGATGTCTCTCTTCTTACTCTTTGTTTTTCAGAATTTTTTCGTTTTTTGTATTTGACTTTTCTTCTTAAATCAAGATTCCCAAAAGAAAAAACACCTAAATTTACATATGTATAAAATGTAGGTTTTGAAAAAAACAACTCATCTGGATGATTTACATAAATATGAGCAATACTTTGCTTCTTATTAATAATTAATGGTGCTATCAGTTTGTCTAATTCATACACTTCTGTTTTTGTCAGATTTATTCCTTGCCTTGAAGTACTTAATTTTTCAGTATATTCATCATAAGCAAATTTAGCATAATAGTAGTATTTTAATTTCCTACATTTATTCTTTTTATCACAACTGTTACAAACGTATGGTGGTAGTACTAATTGCTCACAGATTTCTTCTTCATAACAACTTAATTTTTCAGTACAATCAAATTTCATACACCTCATTTTATTTTTACATTTATTTGTAGAACAATTGTAATTGCTTGGCGTTTTCTTAAATTTATGCTGTATTATTTCCCTTGAAATTGTTCTCCTGTCTTTATTTATATCTTTTGCAATTTCTGTGAAATTTCTTCCTTTGTTCAATCCTATTTCAATAAAGTTTCTTTCTTCATATGTTAAATGCTTGTTTTGTTGATATTCTTCTTTCATGGTTATACCTCCAAAACAACAAGCAGACACAATACATATTATATCAGCTAAGGCGGTTATCACACAATGTGCTAACCGCCTTAAAACATTAATATATTCAATTCCATATCAATTATAGAAATTGCATAAGAAGTATTAGCAAGGAGCATTACCATTTTATACATTTCTTTCATTGACACTACTTTTGTATAAACACTAAATGCCCGTTTCTTATGTTAAGCGGGCATTTGAAATTTTATTTAAGCAAAAAAGCAAATGCAATTTTTTAAGGTAAATGCAAAATATATTTTGGGCGAATTATAAAAGTATGTGCAATTTTGTAAAAAAATGCAAGTGTTAAAGAAAATATATTTTAGGTGAAGTGAAAAAGTAATTGCAATTTTGTAACATTAACTGCAATTGTAAAAGAAAAAAATATATTTTAATATAAAATTTACAAAAAAACTTGAAAACAATTATTAAAAGTGATATTATAGATAAGTAAATATATCCAATAAAAAAGCAAAGTAGAATAAGAAAACATAAAAGAGAGATAGGTCTAGGTTGAAAACTTATCAAAAACTTATTTGAAAATTCACTTTTTTGGACTTTTGCTGAAAATAATTAGGCAAAGCGGTTGCAACGTTAGAGCTTTAATGAGATATATATTAAAGTATATAAATTTAGGTGGTACCACGAGTAGATTCGTCCTATGGATAATCTATTCGTGTTTTTATTTGCCAAAAATATATGAGAGGAGTAAAAAATGAAAGAACAAATCAAACAAATCAAAGAAAATGCTATAAGAGAAATTGCAGATTCAAAAACATTGCAAGAACTTGAAAATTCAAGAATAAAATATCTAGGAAAAAAGGGTGAATTGACCTCGGTTTTAAGAGGAATGGGAATAATTTCCCCAGAAGAAAGACCTATTATAGGAAATTTAGTAAATGAGGTAAAATTTGAAATAGAAAATTTAATTGACGCTCTGGAAGAAAAGTATAAAAGAGAAGAATTAAATAGAAAATTAGAAAGTGAGAAGATTGATATAACACTTCCTTCAACAAAAATTAAAAGAGGAAGTAAACACCCTATAAATAGAGTTATTGAAGAAATAGAAGATTTATTTGTTTCTATGGGATATGATGTAGTATCAGGTCCAGAATTGGAAACTGATGAATACTGTTTCGAAAGATTAAATTTACCAAAGGGTCATCCGGCAAGAGATATGCAGGATAGTTTCTATATAACACCAGAATATTTATTAAGAACTCAAACTTCAGCTGTTCAGGCTAGAACAATGGAATCAAATAAAGAAAAAACGCCAATAAGAATGATAACACTAGGCAAAACTTATAGAAGAGAAGATGATGCAACCCATTCTCATCAATTTAATCAAGTAGAAGGATTAATTATAGAAAAAATAGAGACTCAAATATCACTTGCCGATTTAAAAGGAACACTTGAAGTAATGGTAAGAAAATTGATAGGTGAGAATTCAAATTTACGTTTCAGACCAAGTTACTTTCCTTTCACAGAACCATCTTATGAGGTTGATGTAACATGTTTTAAATGTGGTGGAAAAGGATGTGCACTATGCAAGCAAACAGGTTGGATTGAAGTATTAGGCGCAGGAATAGTTCATCCAAATGTTTTAGAAATGAATGGGTATGATCCAAATAAGTATTCAGGATTTGCTTTTGGAACAGGAATAGACAGAATAGCAATGTTTAAATATGGAATAACAGATATGAGATATTTATATACAAATGATATTAGATTTTTAAGTCAATTTGATAGAAAAGATGAAGAATAGTTTTCAAAGAAAAATACTATAAGTCAATTTGATAAAAAAGATGAAATATTGTTTTTAAAAAAATATTATAAGTAAATTTAATAGAAATAATAAAAAATAGTTTTCAAAGAAAAATATTGTAAGTCAATTTTATAGAAATGATGAAGAAAAAATATCGATATAAAAAAATATAATGAGATAAGGAGTTAAAAAATGAAATTAAGTACAAATTTTGTTAAAGATTATGTAGATATTGATGTTGATGTTAAGACATTGGCAGAAAATATGACAAGAATCGGAAATGAATATGATTCGGCAGAAAAGCTTATAAACGCTACAAATCTAATAATTGGCCAAATCATAAAATGTGAATTACATCCAGATTCAGACCATCTTCATATATGTAAAGTAGATGTAAAAAATGAAGTGATAGATATTGTTTGTGGAGCACCAAATGCTAGAAAAGGAATAAAGGTAATAGTAGCACTTCCTGGGGCAAATCTTCCTGGAGGAGTTACAATAAAAAAAGGAACTATTCGTGGAATTGAATCAAATGGTATGATGTGTTCACTAGCTGAATTAGGTATTGAACAAAAGTTTTTAAGTGCAGATGATAAAGAAGGAATTTGTGAATTAGGAGAAGATTCAATTATTGGTGAAGATCCAATTGAGTATCTTGGCTTAAATGATAGTGTTATAGATTTTGAGCTTACTGCAAATAGAGGAGATCTGCTTAGTATATTAGGTATGGCATATGAAATTGGAGCTATATATGGAAAAAATATTAAAGATGTTGATATTATGCATCAAGAAATTAAAGAAACAGGAAATAGTTTGAAATTAGAAATACAAACAAAAAATTGCAAACTTTTTATAGCTAAAAAAGCTAAAAATCTTACTATAAAAGAAAGCCCGGATTTTATTAAAAATAGATTAATAGCTTCAGGTATAAGACCAATTAATAATGTTGTAGATATTAGTAATTATGTTATGTTGGAATTAGGGCAACCATTACATTTTTATGATCATGATAAATTAGAGAACAAAATAATTGTTAGAATGGCAAAAAATGGAGAAAGACTAACTACATTAGATGGAATTGAAAGAATTCTTGATGAGGAAGATATAGTTATAGCTACAGAACAAAAAGTTATAGGTTTAGCAGGAGTTATGGGCGGGCTAGATACTGAAGTTATAGAAAACACTAGAAATATAATAATTGAATCTGCAATTTTTGATAGTGTTATGGTAAGAAAAACTTCTAAAAAGTCAGTTAGAAGTGAGGCGAGTAATCGTTTCGAAAAAGGGTTAGATCCTAATAGAACATATATGGCAATTGAAAGAGCTTGTAATCTTTTAGAAAAATATGCAGATGCAAAAATAATTTCTGGAATAGTAGTATATGATAAAACAGATAAATCAGATAAAAAAATAGAAATAGAAGTTGATGATATTAACAGAGTTTTAGGAACTGAATTAACAGAAGATGAAGTTATAGATGTATTTAAAAAACTTAAGTTTTCTGGTTATGCAGAAGATGGATATATAAAGGTTTCTGTTCCAACAAGAAGATTAGATATAAATATTAAGGAAGATTTAATAGAAGAAGTTGGAAGAATATATGGTGTAGATAACATTTTAGGTAAGTTGCCAATTATACCAATGAAAAAAGGAACTTTTAATAGATTAACTAGGGAAATAAGAAATAAAATGATATCATTAGGATTAAATGAAACATTAACATATATTTTGGTAAATGAAAAAGAGGCAAAACAGTTTACAAATGAAGAATTTGAACCTCTTAAATTGCTAGATCCAATGTCTGAAGATAGGAACACATTAAGGTATAGTATGATTCCTTCATTGATAAAAACATACAAATATAATGTAGTACATGATGTAAAAGATGTTTCTATTTTTGAACTAGGAAAAGGATTTTATAAAAAGGGTGAGAAATATGGGGAAGACCAAAAATTATGTGCATTAATGTCAGGCAAATACTTTGAAGGATTATCAATTGAAAATGTTTCAGGAGCAAAAAAACCATTAGATTTCTTTGTTCTTAAAGGTATAGTAGAAGAAATTTTAGATTATTTAGGATACAAAAACAGATACAGTTTTGTAATTCCTAAAGAAATTCCATTAGAATTCCATCCTGGTCAGGTTGCAGAAATATCTGTAAATAATGATATTGTGGGCGTTATAGGTGCAGTTCATCCAAGTATAACAAATGAAATTTCAAAACAATCAGTTTATGTAATGGAAATTAATTTAGATAAATTGCTAGAAAAAAGAGTAGGTACAATGAAATTTAAAGATATTTCTAAATTCCCAAATGTTAAAAAAGATTTAGCATTTACAGTAAATAAAAACATTTCAGCAAAACAAATTTCAGATATTATATTAAAAGCTGGTGGTAGCTTGTTAACTAATATTGAAGTTTTTGATGTTTACACAGGTGAAAATGTAGAAAAAGGAAAAAAATCTATAGCGTTTTCACTTACATTCAATGATAATAAAAAGACATTAAATGATGAGGAAATAAATCAAATATTTAATAAAATAATTGATACAGTGGAAATTAAATGTGGAGCTGAGCTAAGAGGAATATAAAAATATAAAGATTTAAATTAAAAAATATAATGTAAAAATTTGTGAGTTTTATAAGGAACCTTTTATAATTTTTAAAATATCAATTCCAAATTAACATAGTTATAAGCATTATTAAATTAAGTTTTATATTGTTTGATGAAGTGAAAAAGTAAGTGTGATTTTGTAACTATAAAAACAATTGTAAAAGAAAAATAAATATTTTAAATGGTTGAAGATATTAGTAAAAGAATATTGTAAATATAAGCAAAATATGATACTATAAATATGAAGTTAATAGCATATTTTTATATATGCACAAAGGAGGAAAACATGGAAAAAACAGAGAGAATAAAAAAACAAAATAGAGATAAAATATTTAAAAAAATAATGGCTGCAACCTTAGCTTTCTTAATGATTTTGTCATTTGGACTAACTTTAATTAGTAGTTTAGCTGCACAATAAATATAGGTTGTATTTTTAACTAAAGTAGCGTATTAAATATTTAGGAAATGGAGTATGTAATGGTAAATAATTTCTGGGAAAGTATAAATCTATATTTTCAAGAAAATATATTTGAATATATGAATAGTTTAAATCAAAATCCAATAAAAATAGTAGCTCTAGTTTTGGATTTATCAATTGTTATATATTTAGTATACAAGTTTTTAAAAATAGAAAAAAATTCAAGATTAATGCAACTTATAAAAGGAATTGCATTATATGTTGTCTTAACAGCACTAAGTTCTTTATTGAATTTACAAATTCTTAAATTTATATTAACCTCAGTAATGTCATATGGAGTTATTGCATTAATAGTTATTTTTCAACCAGAGTTAAGAAGAGCTTTAGAGCAATTAGGGTCTAATAAACTAACAAGATTTGTAGGTTTAGAAAAAGATATGGCAACCAGATCAAAAGAAGACATATATAAAGTTGTTGTAACAGTAGAAGAATTATCGAAAACAAAAACAGGAGGATTAATTGTTTTTGAAAGAGATATAAAATTGAAGGATATAATTGATTCAGGGATAAGAATTAATTCAGATGTTTCACCTCAATTGTTAGTAAACATATTTACACCAAATACACCATTGCATGATGGAGCTGTTATAATATCTGAAAACAAAATAGCTTCTGCAGCATGTATATTGCCACTTGCAAGTGATAAGGAAATAGCTAAAGAACTAGGTACAAGGCATAGGGCAGCTTTAGGTATATCAAAAGAGACAGATGCAATAGTTGTAGTTGTTTCAGAAGAAACAGGTAAAATATCTATCGCGATAGAAGGTAAATTAATTTTAGATGTAAAAGAGGATGTATTAAAAAGAATTCTTATAAAAAATATTGCCAATAGATTCGAAGAAAATAATTATAATAAAGTTGAAAAATTTAAACAAAAATTTAAAAAGAAGAATAATTAAAAAAATTTATATTTATTGAAATTTAACTACATAATAGTAATGATAAATTTAAATAATTAAAAAATAAACAACTAAATAAAGATAATTAAAAAATAAACAACTAAATAAATATAATTACAAAAGAAAAAAATGACGGGTAAATTTATGTTCAGCCCGTCATAAAATTTTAATAAAGGAGAAAAATGAAAAATATTAAATTAGTAATAGAATATGATGGGAAAGACTTTAATGGATGGCAAAAACAACCTAATAAGCTAAATATTCAAGGAGAAATTGAAAGAGCAATTAAAGAAATTACTGGAGAAGAAAAAATAGAATTAATAGCTTCAGGAAGAACTGATGCAGGAGTTCACGCACTAGGACAAGTTGCAAATTTTAAAACTAAAACAAAAATACCTGTTGAAAAACTAGCTATTGCAATAAATTCAAAACTTAAAAAATCTGTTATAATAAAATCAGCCCAAAAGGTTGAAGAAAGATTTCATAGTAGATACAATTGTAAGGAAAAAACATATAGATATGTCATAAATAATTCATCACAAGGTAGCGCAATTTTTAGAAATTTAGAATATCATTTTCCAGTAAAATTAAACATAGAGGCGATGAAAAGTGCGATTAAATTTTTTGAAGGAGAACACGATTTTAAGGGATTTAAATCTAGTGGTACTAGCTCAAATAACAGTATAAGAACAATTTATAAAGCAGAGATTAAACAAGAAAATGATCAAATATTAATAGAATTAACAGGTAATGGATTTTTGTATAATATGGTAAGAATAATTTCAGGAACATTGGTAGATGTAGGGCTTGGTAAAATTAAACCGGATGAAATAATAAATATCATAAATTCAGGAGACAGAACAAAAGCTGGAAAAACACTTCCGTCACATGGATTATTCTTAGTAGAAGTAAAATATTAGTTCAAAAAAGTTCTATATAAAAAAACTATATTTTAAGTATTTTAGTATAAAAGTTTAAGTAAGTAATTGCAATTTTACAAACATAACTCCAATTGTAAAAGAAAAATCAATATCTATGGATTTTAGTATAAAAAAGTAAAGTTTTAATATTGTATAAGTAATTGCACGTTGGTAAAATAAAAATATGTACACATAATTTTAAAAAAAAATTAAGTGAAATTAAAACTTGATTTAATAAACATAATGTAGTATAATATGTAATATTAAAAATTTATAATAAAAAATTCAATACCGAATGGTAGAGGAGGAAGAGAACTTGAAAATGTTTTTTGGAACTAAAAAGAAGAAAATTAAAAAGTTTTTAAACGCAATGCGGAGCCATTGCAACTCAGAGCGAAATTATTCTAATAGCTTAGGATATAAAATTTTCGATTCTGAAATCGAAAGAATTAGATTGTATATGTATCAGGGAAATCAATTGTTTAAAAATACAAAAAAGAAAAAATACTCGTCGTTTATTGAGGATTTTAAGTGGTTAACGAAAACAATGATAGACTCATTAGCTTCCCAAATGTATGTATCTTTCCATATTCCCGATACATACACCGCTAAGACATATAATGGGACAGGAACAATAGAAGAAATTCTAAAAAATCTTTCAGTGAATGAAAAAATATTTCGAAATAATGTTCAAAAAGCTCTTTCATTTTTTGGAGAGAATTTTTTGGAAGAAAAATTGACTTTTCAAACAGTTGATAGTAGAAAATCTGACTTGACATTTAATAATTCGGTGACTATAAGACAAGCCATCGAATATAAAACCACATCCTGGATTGAGATAAATATAAAAAAGGGTTGTCCAATTCCATATTATAGTGAGATTTTCAATCAAAATCTTAAAACATTATGCAAAAAATACATTGATAGTAAGATAACAAATTAAAAAACAAACTCCTTTGCTGTTTGCAAAGGAGTTTGTTTTTTTGGTGCAACTATTATTTAGTTATTGAAAAATAATAATAGTTATGATAATCTAAGTAAAGAAATATATTATTCAAAAATTAATAATAGTAAACTATAAAAAGTATTATATTAAATAATAGTACAAACATTAATACTATATAAAACTATTGTTATATATAGTGTTAATGATATATGAAATGTTATAGAAAAGGATGTAAAAATGTTAAAAGATTTATGTTTTGAAATAATACAAACTTGTCCAAATAAATGCAAATTTTGTTCATCAAATTCTTCAGAAGAAAAAAATACGATTATAGAACTAGAAAAATTTAAAGAAACAGTAAACTATTTTATTAATAAATCAGGTATAGAAGAAATTTCAATCTCTGGAGGAGAACCTTTTTTACATCCAAATCTTTTTGAGATGATTAGCTATTGTAAAAGTAAAGGAATTAGAACAGTATTATTCACAAGTGGAATTAATAGAGGAAGGCAAATTAGTAGAAAAGAAATAGAAGAATTAGAAGAAGAATGCAATAATAATCTTGAAAAAATAGAAAAGTTTGAACCTTGGAATGATAGATTAAAAAGAAATGTTAATAATTATTTCGAAAATTTTAAGAAAGAAAAAAAATATGGTTCAATTACAAAAAATGATTTCATAAAATTAAATAATATCGGATTAGATAAAATTGTTTTTGATTTTCAAGCTCTTGAAGAAGAAATTGATAATGATTTAATGGGGAGAAATAAATTAAATAGGTTACTTTGTGAGTCATTAGTAAAAGCAAGTCAAACCGATATAGATGTTGGAATTCATTTTATTCCAATGAAACCAAACTTTAAACAATTTAATAATATAATTGAAATCTCTGAAATGCTAAATATTAAAGATATTAGTATTCTTAATTTTGTCCCACAAGGAAGAGGGAAAGAGTTTAAACATGAATTAGTGTTGTCCGACAAAGAATTAAATGAATTTTCTGAAATACTTCAAAAGGGAGCAAAAAACTTTAGTGGAAGTATTCGAATTGGAATACCATTAAATGGTAAAATATCACATATGTGTAATGCAGGAATAGAAAAGTTGGATATTAAATATGATGGAACAATCTTGCCTTGTCCAGCATTTAAAGAATTAAGTTATGAAAAAATGCAAAAGTATGGGGTTAAGATATATAGTATATATGAAAATTTAAAAAATTTTGAGTTGAGGAGTAATAATTTTAATGAACCATTGTGTAAACAAATTTATGGATTTAATAAAAACTTAATAAATCAAGATGAAAAAAATTTTATGGAGCGCTAAACAGAAATTAAAATGCAGTTATTAGATTTTGAATAATTTAAAATATTTAATTATAAATAATGTCAAAGAAATTATTATATATTAAATCAATATTCACTTTTTATATTAGTAATAATAACAATCACTTTAGAATACACTTTAGAAAATGGTGTGTTGAATAAGGAGGTTGTTTTTTTTGAAAAAAGGGATATCAATAGAAGATAGAGCTATTAACATAGCACATTATATAATTGCTAAAAAGGATACAGTAAGAGGTGCAGCAAAACAATTCGGAATCAGTAAAAGTACAGTACATAAGGATGTAAGTGAAAGATTACTAAAAATAAATGGTGCATTGGCATCAGAAGTTAGAGAAATATTAAATGAAAATAAAGCTGAAAGACATATAAGAGGCGGATTGGCAACAAAACTAAAATATAGAAACAATGACGATTTAAATATTATATAGCACACATTTATATAATGATAAAAAATTACATATAACAAAAAATTTATAATAATGATAAAGAATTACATATAACAAAATATTTATAATAATGAATAAAATGATTTATTTGGAATAAGAATTTTTAAAGTAATAAATTTATATAAAACTTAATAATCACAATTTAATATCTTGAAATTATAAAACAAAAAAAGACTATAAAAATTATAGTCTTTTATTATACAATTAGTTATTGTAATTGCTTCTTCTTTGATCTTTTCTAGCTTTTCTACAAGCTGGACATCTTTGTGGTTCGTTTTCGAATCCTTTTTCAGAATAGAAAGCTTGTTCACCTTCTGTGAATATGAATTCTGATCCACAATCTTTACATATTAAAGTTTTGTCTGCCATTATACGGTTCCTCCTTAAATTTTTTGATATTTAATATCTTTTGACGCCTTGACCCTTTATAAAAACTTAAAGAAGGAAATAGTCTACTTAATAATTAAATTCATTTAAGCTGTTTTATCAGCCATATACAATATATCACATAATTATAAATAAAACAAGTTTTTTTAGAAAAAAACAAAAACAATATTTCTACAAAATTCGACAAAACTTTCAAAAGGCTTATAATCTAATGATAAGTACATGCGAATTTTGTGAAAAATAATTTATATTCTGTTAATTTAAATATGATTAATAAGTCATTAGTTTTGAAAATTTTTTATATTTTGTAAAAGGTGAAGTGAAAAAGTAATTACAATTTTGTAATAAGAAATTCAATTGTAAAAGAAAATATTATTGGTTATATAATTGACAGTAAACATAAACAGTAATATAATAGATATTAAATTATTTATTAAATGGAGGAGAAAAATGAAGCAATTATTAAAAAATATTTTGAAGAAAAATATTATGAACATAATAGTCAAAATCGTGTTTATTATAATTCACATATATTTAGTAACTTTTCCATCAAAACTTTTAGGAGATATAGTTGATTTGCTATATAATATAGACTCAAATAAATCAGAAATCATTAAATTAGTAATTATTATGTTAGGAACGTCAATTGTAATCTTAGGCTGTAGAGTGATTTGGAAGAATTTAGAATTTATGTTGCAATTAAAAATAAATAAAGAATTGATTGACAAACTGTTTATAAAATTATTAAAAACCAAACTGGAACATATAAATACGATAAAAAATGGCGAAATTATGGCATATTTTGTTAGTGACATTAAACGTGTTGCAAGAATTATTACAAAAATCATTTCGGCTGGAACAAGAATTTTAGTTTTTTTCATAATAGTAGGTTTACGAATATTTAATGGAAGTAATATTTTTTTCACTTTAGCTGTAATATGTCCAATAATAATTACTATTGTAATTATATTGTTCATTAAAAATAAAGTTAGCATTAGTGTTAAAAATGCACAAAAAAGCTTTACAGAACTTTCGGAATTTGTCCAAGAAAGTACAGATAGCATAAGAACAATGAAAGCTTTTGTTGGAGAAGAAAAGCAAATATCTGAATTTGCTTTAAAAAACAAGAAATTAAAGAAGTATAATCTGCAAGTTTCCAAAAATCAAAATATTTTAGATATTAGTGTAAGTATTGGTTTTGGATTATCATATGCAATAGCATTGTTATTTGGGTCAATTTTAGTTCTTGAAGGTAAAACAACTATTGGTACAATAGTATCTGTTATTTCATATATTGTATTGCTTGAAGATCCAGTATTTGGTATACCTTGGTTAGTTTCAAAAATTAAAACACTAAAAAATTCTTATGGCAGATTAGATAAAATGTTTAAATTAGAAGAAGAAATAATTGATTTTGATTTTGAAAATGAAAATGACTATATATTAAATAATGGTACAAAAAATATGTCAAATACTAATATATTAAATGTAACAAATAAAAATATACTAAATAATAATATGTTAAGTATCTCAAATAAAAATATACTAAATAAAAATATACTAAATAAAAATATACTAAATAAAAATATTAATAACGTTTTTAAAGGAACTATAGAAATTAGAAATTTAAATTTTAGGTATCCAAACTCAAGGGAACACGCGTTAAAAAATATAAATATAAAAATAAATAATGGTGATACAATAGGAATAATTGGTGTTATTGGAAGTGGAAAAACTACTTTGATGAATTTGCTATTAAGGCTATATGATATAGAAAGAGATAAAATATATATTGATAAAATAGATATAAATGATATTGAAATCGAAAGAATTAGAGAAAACATATGTTATATAACTCAAGATAATTTCCTGTTTTCCGCATCACTTAAAGAAAATATAAATCTATTTAAGGATGAATTTGAAATTGATGAAATAGAAAAAAGTACAAAAAAATCCATGATATTTGATGAAATACAAAAAATGGAGCAAGGCATACATACAATAATTGGGGAAAAAGGTGTTGATTTATCTGGTGGCCAAAAACAAAGAGTGGTGATTTCTCGTGCCTTTTTAAAAACTAGTAATATAGTTATTTTTGATGATACATTTTCGGCTTTAGATAATAGAACAGAACAAGAAGTATTAAATAATATAAAACAATTAACTAAAAATAAAACATGTATAATAATTTCTAATAGAGTTTCAGACATAAAACATTGTGACAAAATACTTGTTATGGATAACGGTGAAATTGTTGAATATGGAAATCATAATCAATTAATAGAAAATTCTGGGATATACAATGAGTTTTATCAAAATCAAATACAACAAGACACAAGCGATTTGCTTTCATAGAATTTATAGGTAAAATCTAAATCGATTAAAAAAAGACAATTAGTAAAAATATTATTAATATTATAACATAATAATAATAGTAAAAAAATTCAAATAATAACAGTTTTAAAACTATTTGGCACCTTAATTTAAAAAATCAAAAAATCAAAATATTACAATTTAAGAAAATAAATCTAAAACATTAATAGATGAAATACAGATATTGAAAAAAGGAGGCAATAATTGAAAAATAAAACAATGAAGAGATTTATGCAGATGATTAAACCATATAAAAAAACTATTTTATTAATAACTTTTTTAGCAATATTAATTAATATATTTGAATTAATTAAACCTGTTCTAATACAGCAAGTTTTGGATAATTATTTACCTAAAAAAATATTCGAGTATAATAGTATAACAATATATCATATTGTAGGAGTCTATATATTAATAGTAGTAATTGGAAATTTATTAGATTTAATTAATAGATTAATGACAAATAAAATGGGCGAAAATGTTATATATAATTTAAGAAATAAATTATATGAGTATATAGAAAAAGCAAATATAAAATTTCATGATAAAACTACATCTGGAAAATTATTTGTAAGAATAACAAGTGATACAGAAGATATTTATTCATTATTTAGTGATGTAATAACAACTTTTCCGAGAGATATAATAACAATAATAATTATATTTGTTTTAATGATAATAATTAGTATAAAATTATCATTTGTAAATATAATAACTGTTCCACTTCTTTTAATAACAACTATAGTATTTAATTTATTATTGAGAAAAGTATATGAGGAAAACAAAAAAATTAGAACAAAGCTAAATACTTTTTTGGCTGAATCTATTTATGGAATAAAAGTTATTAAGATATTTAATAGAAATAAAGAAAAGCAAAAAGAGTGTGAAAATAACACACTTGAACATTTAAGAATAACAAAAAAGATAGGAATATTAAATGCCATTTTGCCAGGGCTGCTTGGTATTATTCAGAATATAGGAATAGCATTAATTATTGTTACATGTACAAATAACTATTTTGGTATTGATTTGGATGTTGGTATTATTTATCTATTTATAACGTATTTCAAGAACATTTTTAACCCAATTGATAGAATAATAGAAAATATAGAATTGGTAGAAGATGGTTTTAGTTCAATTGATAAAATACATAATATTCTTGAACATGAAGAATTGCTAGAAAACAACACAAATGGAGTATTTTTAAAAGAAGTAAAAGGTAAAATAGAATTTAAAAATGTTTGGTTCGCATATAATGAAGAAAAATGGATTTTGAAAAATGTGAGTTTTATAATAGAACCGGGTGAAAGTGTAGCTTTGGTTGGTAAAACTGGTTCGGGAAAAACAACTATAACAAATCTTATAAATAGATTTTATGATATTCAAAAAGGTGAAATATTAATTGATGGAATAAATATTAAAGATATTAATTTAAAATCGCTCAGACAAAATATTGGTACTATTTTACAAGACCCATTTATATTTTCAAAATCAATAAAAGACAATATCAAAATGTACAATAATGTATCTGATGAAAAAGTTATTAAATCAGTTGGAATGGCATCAGCAAACGAATTTATTAATGGTTTTGAAAATGGATTAGATGAGATTGCTGAAGAAAGAGGAAATTCATATTCAGCAGGTCAAAAACAGCTAATTGCATTTGCAAGAATATTTGCACAAAATCCTAGTATATTTATTTTGGATGAAGCTACTGCAAATATTGATACTAAAACCGAAAAACTAATTCAAAAATCTGTTAATGAAATATCAAAAAATAAAACATCTATTTTTATTGCGCATAGATTATCAACAATTGTTAATGTAGATAAAATTATAGTTTTAGAGTATGGAAAAATAATTGAGCAGGGCTGTCATAAAGAATTATTGAAACAAAATGGTTATTATTCTATATTGTATAATACGTATTATAATAGCTTAAAGGATTAAATAATACATATAAATTTACACAGAATATATCAACTTATATATATAATTTTGTAAAGAATAGATTATCTACTATATATAATTTTGTACAGAATAGATTAACTAATATATATAACCTTATACAGAATAGATTAACTAATACATATAACCTTATAGAGAATATATTAACTAATATATATAACTTTTTACAAAATTCGACATATTATATTATAAATTATTAGTAATAATATTATTAATAGTTTATATATGTAAGGGGGGAAATGTATGTCGAATTTTAAAAAAGGAGATATTGTTTCTAGAACATCATATGGTAATGATGTTCTATTTTCAATAGAACAAATATTGGAATTGCCACAAAAAGAAAATATAGCGATTTTAAAGGGTATAACTATTAGAATAAAAGCAGACTCTCCGATTAATGATTTGAAAATAGCAGATAAGACAACAATCAAGGAAAACCTTAATATTTTAGAAAATAGAATTGAAGATAGAATAAATTATTTTGGAAGTCTAGAGAGGAAAAGTGTATATTATGGCAAGATTTTGCACTTAGATGCGGATTGTATTTAAAGCAACCAAAAATATATTTAAACTTATAACTAAAAAAGCATAATAAAAAACCATTAACTAAAAAACTATAATAAAAAACCATAATAAATGAATTATAAAATAAAAAATAAAAAAATTTTAATTTGTAATCTTCAAAAATCTTTAAATTATAAAGTTTTAATCTATAATTTTAACAAAAATTGTTGTAACTTCAATTTTAATATAAAAATGTTGTAATAAAAATGTAATCTACTTGCATATTGTTATTTTGAAAAAAAACTAATATAATGTTATTTATAATAAATGAATTTTATAAATCATATTTAATATAATTTATGTTAGTATAGTAGGTTAAGAAATAAATATTAGCATTGTATAAATTTGTTTAAATATGTTAATACATATAGTAGTATAAATAATTAAATACCGTATTATAAACAAAAGAGAAAGGTTAAAAAAGTGAAAAAAATTAATGGCTCAAGAAGGAGACGAAAATTAAATATAAAAGTAATTTTTGTTATAATAATACCAATTTTTTTACTGTCGATATCATTAGTACATGCACTTCTTATATCAAATGTAAAATTAGATGGAAGAGTAACAGCAATACAAACAGTATTTGATGCTAGAACAGCAATTTTAAAAAAGTTAGTTACAACAGGAAATGGATTATATCAAGAAGGACAAAATTATTATTTTAAAGGAACATCGGCAGGAGTACAAAATTATTTTGTTTTTAATAAAGCAGATATAGGAAATGCTAATGCTACATGGAGAATAATTGGAATAGATTCAAATGGAATTAAAATAATTAAAAATACATCAATAGGTAATAGACAATGGCATACTGTTTCAAATGTTAAAACTTGGTCTACAGCAGCGGTAAATACATATTTAAATACAACATATTATAATAGTATAACTAATAAAAGTAATATAGTTTTAAATCCTATATGGAATATAGGTCAATCCTCTAATGGAACAACTCTAGTTTCTAACGTGAATTATCAAGGCACAACAGGAACGCCAAAACCAGTGGGACTTATTAATGTTTTAGAATATAACAAAAGTGGAGGGACTACAAGTTGGTTAAAAATGACAACTAATCAGTGGACTATAACAGCTAGATCAAGTAATAACCAAGTATATAGAATAACATCAACAGGTACTGCTAGCTCAACTACTAATACAACTAGTTATGCAATAAGACCTGTTGTATATCTTAATATAAATATAAAATTTACAGGTACTGGAACATCAGCAGATCCATTTGTTATTTATTAAAAATTTTTATTTGAAACATCTATTTTTAGTATAAATTAAATAATCTTATTAATTTTGTAATTGTTATAATAAAATAGCTCAAAGCATTTATATATAAGTGTTCTTGAGTTTTATTTTTTGGAAAATTAATAGCACAGTATCTCTTTTTAGAAATTTTTAAAAAATATAATATAAAACTGACCACTCAGTCTAAAGACTTTTGGTAAAAAGTATGATATAAATATATATATTAAAAAAGGTAGTAGTTTATGTATATAAATGTAATAAATAATATTTAAACAAATAAGGGAGTTTAAGATAATATAATGTTGTTAAAAAATTTAAAAAATAATGAAAACAACGCTTTAGAAAAATATTTAAAAACAAATATTCTAGGAAGAAATTTTCTTTATTACGAAAATATTGACTCAACACAAACTGAAGCATTAAGAATAATAGAAAAAGATTGTGCAGTAAATGGAACATTGATTTTGGCAGATATACAAACAAATGGTAAACGGAACACATGGTAGAAAGTGGTTTACAGATATTAAAAATAATATAGCATTTTCGCTGATAATAAAATGTGATTGCCGGGCTTGAAAATCTAGAAGGGCTAACAATTAAACTTGCAAAAATATTACTAGAAGTATTTAAAAAGATATATAAGATAGAGTTAGAAATAAAATCCCCAAATGATCTAATTATAAATAGAAAAAAAGTTGGAGGAATTCTAACTCAAACTAAATCTAATAAAGGTTTTGTAAAATATGTAGTTATTGGAATAGGAATTAATTTAAATCAACTAAACTTTAATGATGATATTGAAAAGATTGCGACTTCAATAAAAAAAGAATTTAACATAGACATAAATAGAGAAAAAATAATTAGCGAATTCTGTAATCTTCTTGAGAAGAGTGGATATTTTAATTTTAATTAATAAGAAAAGGCAGGTATGTAAATGAAAATAGGTTTTTTATTCCCAGGTCAGGGTTCTCAAAGTATTGGAATGGGTAAAGATTTATACGAAAAATACGAGGAAGTAAAAAATATATATAAAAAGGTAAAAGATATAACAGGAATAGACATTGCAGAAATCACATTTAATGGAAAAGAAGAAGAATTGAATGAAACAAAAATAACTCAATTAGCTGTACTTACAATGAGTTTATCTATTATAGAGGTATTAAAAAGAGAAGGCGTTAGTTCAGAAGTAGTTGCAGGTTTAAGTTTAGGAGAATATACAGCTTTAATATACAGTGGGGTTTTATCATTTGAACAAGGTGTTTCATTAGTTAAAAAAAGAGGAGAATTTATGCAATCTCTTTCTCCTAAGGGTGAATGGGCAATGTGTGCAATAATTGGATTAGAAGACGAAAAAATAGATGAAATCTGTAAAACAATTGAAGATGGTTTTGTTGTTCCAGCAAATTATAATTGTTTAGGTCAATTAGCTATATCAGGAGAAAAAGATGCTGTAGAAAAAGCAGCAGAAAAAGCTAAAGAAGCTGGCGCAAAAAAAACGATTACATTAAAAGTTTTAGGTCCATTTCATACAGAAAAACTAGTTGACAGTTCTAATGCATTAAGAAAAGAATTAGAAAATATTCAAATTAATAGTTTTAAAGCAAGTGTTATAAAAAATATTGATGGTATGCCATATTTAGAAACAGATGATATAAAAGATATTTTAGCAAATCATATAATAAAACCAGTTAGATTTTCTAAAACACTTCAAACAATGTTAGATATGGGAGTGGATACTTTTATAGAAATTGGTTCAGGAAGAGTTTTGTCAGGTTTTGCAAAAAGACTTAATTCAGAAAACAAAATTAATGTATTAAATATAAATAATGTTGAAACATTGGAAAATACATTAAATTTTTTAAAGAAAGAAGGTAATTAATATGAAAAAAACTGCTTTGATTACAGGAGCAACAAGGGGTATAGGTAAGCAAATTGCTTTAAAATTAGCAAAAGAGAATTATAATATTATAATAAATTATAGAACAAGAAATGAAGAATTAGAAAGTACTATAAAAGAAATAGAAAGTAATAATGTTGATTGTTTAGCATTACAAGGCGATGTTTCAAAATATGAAGATTGTGAAAACATAGTAAAACAAACAATTGAAAAATTTGGGAAAATTGATGTTTTGGTAAATAATGCAGGAATAACAAAAGATATGTTACTTATGAGAATGAAAAAAGAAGATTTTCAATCTGTAATAGATGTTAATCTTGTTGGAACATTTAATGTTACAAAAAATGTTATACCATATATGATGAAGGCTCATACTGGTAGAATTATTAATATTTCATCAGTTGTAGGTGTAACTGGAAATGCTGGTCAAACAAATTATTCAGCTTCTAAGGCAGGAATAATTGGATTTACAAAAAGTTTAGCAAAAGAAGTAGCATCAAGAAATATTTTAGTAAATGCAATAGCACCAGGTTTTATAGAAACTGATATGACTAGTATTTTAAAAGAAGAAATAAAAGAAAATATAGCAAATCAAATACCATTAAAGAAAATGGGGACAGCACAAGATGTTGCAAATTTAGTTAAATTTTTGTCATCAGATGATAGTTCTTATATAACAGGTCAAGTTATTAATGTTGATGGCGGAATGGTAATGTAAAAAAAATTAAGGAGGATATAAAATGGAAAGAAGAGTTGTAGTAACAGGATTAGGAGCAATTACTCCAATAGGAAAAACAGTGCCAGAAATGTGGGATGGGATTAAAGAAGGAAGATGTGGAATAGATAAACTAACTGCATTTGATAATTCTAAATTTAAAACAAAATTAGCTTCAGAAATAAAAGGATATGATCCAACAGAATATTTTGAAGCAAAACAAGCGAAAAGATTTGATAAATCTTCACAATTTGCTTTAATAGCTGCAAGAGAAGCTTTAAAAGATAGTGGTATAACAAGCGAAAATACAGATCTTGAAAGAGTAGGTGTTGTGGTTAGTTCAGGAATTGGCGGGATTATGACTTTTCAAGAACAATGTATTGTAGGAATAGAAAAAGGATACAATAGAATTTCACCAATGTTTATTCCAATGGTTACAGCTAATATGCCATCAGGAAATATCTCTATAGATTTAGGATTAAAAGGTGAGGCTATGGCTATAGTTAGTGCATGTGCATCAGGAACTCATGCTATAGGAGAGGCTTACAGAATTATTAAACATGGTTATGAAGATGCAATGATTGCAGGTGGTACAGAAGCTGCAATTTGCGAATCAGGTATAGCAGGATTTGAAAATATTAAAGCTATATCAACAGCAGAAGATAAAACAAGAGCAAGTATTCCATTTGATAAAGAAAGAAGTGGATTTATAATGGGAGAAGGTGCAGGAGTTTTAGTTTTAGAAGAATTAGAACATGCTATTAAAAGAGGAGCTAAAATATATGCTGAGCTTGCAGGTTATGGCGCAAGTGCAGATGCATACCATATTACATCTCCAGAAATAAATGGTGATGGCGGAGCAAGAGGGATGAAAAGAGCTATAGCAGATGCTAAGTTACAACCTTCAGATGTAGATTATATAAATGCACATGGAACATCAACACATTTAAATGATTTAATAGAAACAAAAGCTATTAAATTAGCTTTAGGAGAAGCAAGTAAAAAGGTAATGGTTAGTTCGACAAAATCTAATACAGGGCATTTATTAGGTGCAGCTGGTGGTGTAGAAGCAATTATGTGTGTTAAAGCAATTGAAGAATCACTTGTACCACCAACAATTAATTACAAAGAAAAAGATGAGGAATGTGATTTAGATATAGTTCCAAATGTACCTAGAAAATTTGATGTTAAGGTTGCAATATCTAATTCTCTAGGTTTTGGCGGACAAAATGCAAGTGTATTATTTAAAAAATACGAAAATAATTAATATTTAAAATTTTATAATTAAAAAAAAAGGAGGTTTTTTATATGGAATACGAAAAAATAAAAAAATTAATGGATGATATGTGTGAATCTAATTTAACAACATTAGAAATAGAATTAGCAGATAATACAAAAATTAAGATGAAAAAAGAGGAAAAACAAGTTATTGTTTCAGCTCCAGAAAAGTTCGATGTTGTGAGAGATGTTGTTACAAATAATAAAGAGGAAATCAAATCTGATTGTGTAAAAGAAGAACAAGGATTATCAATAACATCACCAATGGTAGGAACTTTTTACTCAAAACCATCTCCAGACTCAGAACCATATGTTAAAGTGGGAACAAAAGTAAAAAAAGGTGATATAGTTTGCATTATTGAGGCTATGAAATTAATGAATGAAATAGAAGCAGAATGTGATGGAGAAATATCTAAAGTATTAGTAAATGATGGAGAACCAGTTGAATATGGTAAACCACTTTTCGTAATAGTATAGATTTATTAATTATTAAAAATACGTAATTAATGAAAATATTTAAATAATTAAAATATGTAGTTGTTGAAAATAGATAATTATTACATATATAAGTATTAGATATATTTTATTATTTCAAATTTTTAATATATGTAGGAGGAAATATAATGTTAGGTAAAAGTGAAATAGAAAAAATAATACCACAAAGAGATCCATTTTTAATGATAGATGAAGTAGAAGATTATATTCCAGGCGAAAGTGCGGTTGCTTATAAATATGTTAATGAAAATGAATGGTATTTTAAAGGTCATTTTCCGGGAAATCCAATAATGCCAGGAGTTTTAATAACAGAAAGCTTAGCTCAAACAGGTGCAGTTGCGATTCTTTCAATGAAAGAAAATCAGGGAAAAAATGCATTATTTGCTGGAATAGATAAAATGAAATTTAAAAAAATGGTTGTTCCAGGAGATAAATTAAAATTGGAAATAAAAATTATAAAAAGAAAAGGTCCAATAGGTATTGGTGAAGCAATTGCTACCGTAGAAGGTAAACTTGTTGCTAAAGGAGAATTGACTTTTGCAGTTGTGTAATTTTTAGAATCATAAAGGTTTATGGGTGTCCTTTTAAAAACCTAAATTTATTATACAAGGAGAGTATGATATAAAAATTTAATATAGTTTATATCATATAAGTTTAAGTATGTTAAAAAAAGTATTAATAGCAAATCGTGGAGAAATTGCTGTAAGAATAATCAGAGCATGTAAGGAAATGAATATTAAAACTGTAGCAGTATATTCTGAAGCAGATAAAGATGCAATGCATACCAAACTAGCAGATGAAGCAATTTGTATAGGGCCTGCACCATCATCGAAAAGCTATTTAAATATTAAAAATATAATTGAGGTAGCAAATATAACAGGAGCATACAGTATACATCCTGGTTTTGGATTTTTATCTGAAAATAGTCAATTTGCTAAGATATGTGAAGAATCAAATATAAAATTTATTGGTCCATCATATAAAATAATTGATTTAATGGGAAATAAATCTAATGCAAAAGAATTAATGAAGTCTGCTGGAGTTCCAGTAATTCCAGGTTCAGAGGGTAGTGTTAAAACATTTGATGAAGTAAAAAAAATAGCAAATAAAATTGGATTCCCAATAATGTTAAAAGCCGCAGCTGGCGGAGGAGGAAAGGGAATTCGTATAGTTAATTCACAAGATGAATTAGAAAATTGCTATAATATAGTTAAACAAGAAGCTAAAACATCATTTGGAGATGATGAAATATATATAGAGAAATTTATAAAAAATCCGAGACATATAGAGATTCAAATTTTAGCTGATGAGCATGGGAATGTAGTTCATTTAGGAGAAAGAGATTGTTCTATACAAAGAAGACACCAAAAAATTATTGAAGAAACTCCATCAACTGCTATAGATGATAAATTAAGAAATAAAATGGGAGAAGCAGCTGTAAAAGCAGCAAAGGCCTCAGGATATACTAATTGTGGAACTATTGAATTTTTAGTTGATGCTGATAAAAATTTTTATTTTATGGAAATGAATACTAGAATTCAGGTTGAGCATCCTGTAACAGAGATGAGAACAGGTATAGATCTAGTTAAGGAACAAATTAGAATTGCTTCTGGGGAAAAACTAAAATTTAAGCAAAAAGATATAGAGTTTAAAGGACATTCTATTGAATGTAGAATAAACGCTGAAAATCCAAATAAGAAATTTATGCCATGTCCAGGAAAAATAACAGGAGTTCATTTTCCAGGCGGAAATGGAGTAAGAATTGATTCTGCTATTTATAATGGTTATACAATTCCATCAACATATGATTCAATGATTGCAAAATTAATTGTATTTGGAAATTCAAGAAGTGAAGCAATTGCAAAAATGAAAAGAGCATTAGAGGAATTTGTTATAGAAGGTATCGATACAAATATAGATTTTCTATTAGAAATTATAAAAAATCCAAATTTTATAAGAGGTGAATTCGATACATCATTTATAGAAAAAAATTTTTTCAAAAAAGAGGAATAAAATATGATTGTTGATAAAATGAAAAAAAGAGAAACATCTGCTAAAAAAACAACAAGTAAGGTTGATATTCAAGTAAGTAAATGGTTAAAATGTGATAAGTGCAAAGAAATTTTATACAAGGAAAATGTAAAAAACAATTTAAGTATTTGTCCAAACTGTGGAAATTACTTTAGAATGTCAGCAAAAAAGAGAATTGAATTAATAACAGATGAGTCAACCTTTTTAGAGTTTGATTTAAATATAGATAACACAAATCCTTTAGAAATGGAAGATTACGTAAAAAAAATAGCTATTCTAAGAGAAAAAACAAAAGTCTCTGAAGCTGTTATATGTGGAACAGGTAAGATAAATGGATTAGATAGTGTTATTTGTGTTATGGAAAGCAAGTTTTTAATGGGAAGTATGGGAAGTGTTGTTGGTGAAAAAATTACATATTCTATAGAAAAAGCTATTGAATTAGAATTACCATTAATAATTGTATGTGTATCAGGGGGTGCAAGAATGCAAGAGGGTGTAATATCTTTAATGCAAATGGCTAAAACAACTGCTGCACTTACAAAATTACATGAAAAAGGCTTATTATATATTTCTCTTTTAACAGATCCAACTTATGGTGGTGTTACAGCCTCATTTGCAAGTTTAGGTGATGTTATTCTAGCTGAACCTGGCGCAATGATAGGTTTTGCAGGTCCAAGAGTAATTGAACAAACTATAGGTCAGAGTTTACCTGATGGATTTCAGACATCTGAATTTTTGCTAGAACAAGGATTTATAGATAAAATTGTTGAAAGATCTAATTTAAAAGAAACTTTATATAAGATTATAAAGTTTAATAAAAATTCTAATGAGTATAAAGAAAAAATTATTGATTCAGGTAAAAAAAGAGAGTTGAATAAAGTTATAGAATCAAATAAAAAAACGGAATCAGTAAAAAAAGTAGAATTGAATAATAAAATTGAAAATAAAGAAAATATAACAATAAATAATCAAAATGAACTAACAGCATGGGAAAGAGTTGAGATTGCTAGATCTCCAAAAAGAAAAACTGCATTAGAATATATAAATACAATTTTTGACGAATTTATAGAATTACATGGAGATAGATCGTTTAAAGATGATAAAGCAATAGTTTGTGGTTTAGCAAAAATTGGTAATAGAAATTTTACTGTTATTGGAGAACAAAAAGGTAGAAATGTTAAAGAAAATATTGAAAGAAATTTTGGAATGCCAAATCCAGAAAGTTATAGAAAAGCAATAAGATTTATGAATCAAGCAGAAAAATTTAATAGACCAGTTATAACATTTATAGATACTAAGGGTGCATATCCAGGTTTAGGAGCAGAAGAAAGAGGTCAGGGAGAAGCAATCGCAAGATCTATGTTCGAAATGGCTAAACTAAAAGTGCCAATAATTGCAATAGTAATAGGTGAAGGTTCTAGTGGTGGTGCTTTGGCAATAGGTGTTGGAAATAAGGTTTTAATGCTTGAAAATTCAATATATTCAATTTTATCACCAGAAGGTTATGCAAGTATTTTATGGAAGGATTCTTCAAGAGCAAAAGAGGCTGCAGAAAAAATGAAATTAACAGCATATGATTTATTAGAATTAGAAGTTATTGATAAAATAATTACAGAATCATCAAATATTGAAGATGGGTTTTCTAAAACATGTGATCAAATTAGAAATGAAATAACTCAAATTATTGATGAGATGTCTAATTTAAATAAACAGGAAATAGTAGAGCAAAGATATAATAAATTTAGAAATATTGGAAAATATCAAGAGATTAATAAAAGATAAAAATTGGAAAGGGGAAAACCTATGAAATTAAAAGGAATAAAAATAGGTGAAAAAATTTCTAAGTACCCAATTATACAAGGTGGAATGGGAGTTGGAGTTTCAGGCTCGAAACTAGCAGGAAATGTTTCAAAAGAAGGTGGTATAGGAATTATAGCAACAGCAGATATAGGATATGAAGAACCAGATTTTGAAAAAAATCCTATGCAAGCAAATTTAAGAGCAATAGGAAAACAAATAGATTCAGCAAGAAAAATTGCACCAAATGGAATTTTAGGTGTTAATATAATGGTTGCTCTAACAAATTATGCAGAAATTGTAAAAGAGGCAGTGAAAAAAGAAATTGATTTAATAATATCAGGTGCGGGACTTCCTAAAGAATTGCCTGAATATGTAAAGGGGACAAAAACAAAAATTGCTCCAATCATATCTTCAGCAAGAGCAGCTAAACTTATAACAAAATTATGGAGAACTAAATATGATTACATTCCAGATATGATAGTAATAGAAGGACCAGAAGCAGGAGGACATTTAGGATTTAATGCAGAAGAATTACAAAATGGAACAACACAGAATTTAGAAGAGATCACTTTAGAAGTTATTGAAGAAATGAAAAAAGTGGAACAAGAAACAGGTAAAGAAATTCCGGTAGTTGTTGCAGGTGGAATTTTTACAGGAAAAGATATTTGTAAGTTCCTAAAATTAGGAGCAGCAGGAGTTCAAATGGCAACAAGATTTGTAACAACAATTGAATGTGATGCTTCAAATGAATTTAAAAATGCATATATAAATTCTAAAAAAGAGGATATTCAAATTGTTAAAAGTCCAGTAGGAATGCCGGGGAGAGCAATAAAAAATGCTTTTATAGAAAAAGTGAAAACTGAAAGACCAAAAATTGATAGATGCTATAGTTGTATTCATACATGTGATGTAAGAACAACACCTTATTGTATAACAAAAGCATTAATAAATGCTGTAAAAGGAAATATTGATGAAGGGTTAATCTTCTGTGGTAGTAATGCACATAGATTAGAAAAAATTGTATCAGTAAAGGAACTTATTGAAGAATTGGTTTTTGATGCAGAAATGTGTTTAGAAAATTAATGTAAAAGTTTTATATGATAAGCATGTTTTATATTAAAAATATATTTTAAGATAAATTTAATATATTAAAAACATAATTTAAAAATAGAATTTAAAATACATAATTTATTTAATATATGATTTAAAGGAGGAAAAAAATGTTATTAAAAGATAAAACAATATTAATTATGGGAATCAGAAACAAATGGAGTATATCATATGGTATTGCTCAATCAGCTTATGAAAATGGAGCAAAATTATTATTTACGTATATGGGTGAAGATAATAAATCTAAAATAGAAGAATTATTATCAGAATTTAAGGGTATCGAAATATATTTATGTGATGGTGCATCAGAAGATGAAAATGTAAGAAATGTATTTGAAGAAATTAAGAAAAAGCATGGTAAGATTGATGGAATAGTTCATTCAATAGCACATGCTAACACAGAAGATTTACATCATGATTTTATAAATACAAGTAAACAAGGGTTTTCTCATGCTAATGATGTTAGTGCATATTCATTTGTACTTGCTGCAAGAATGGCAAAAGAATTGGATATGTTAAATGAAAATGCTTCATTATTAACACTTACGTACCATGGATCAACAAAAGTTCTAGAAGGATATAATGTTATGGGTGTTGCAAAAGCAGCATTAGAAGCAAGTGTTAGATATTTAGCTTCAAATTTAGGACCAGAGGGTATTAGAGTTAACACTATTTCAGCAGGACCTATAAAAACATTATCAGCAAAAGGAATTAAAGACTTTGGCACAATACTTACAGTTGTAGAGGAAAAAGCTCCATTACGTAAAAATGTAACTACAAAACAAGTTGGAGATGTTGCTACATTTTTATTAAGTGAAATGTCTGATTCTATAACAGGTCAAGTAATATATGCAGACAGTGGTTACAATATTATGGGAATATAATTATAAGGAGGTGAAAAAAATGACAGATAACGAAATATTAGAAAAATTAAAAGAAATCATAGTTAATCAATTAAATGTTGATGAAGATCTAATAAAAGAAGAAGCTAGCTTTATAGATGATTTATCAGCTGATTCATTAGATATAGTTGAATTAATAATGAGCCTAGAAGAATCTTTTGATATAAGTGTACCAGACACTGAAGTTGAAAAACTTGTAACAGTTGGAGATTTAGTAAAGTACATAAAAAACAATAAATAACAATACAAAAGTTCATTACTATTAAAAAGGTAATGAACTTTTTTGTAATTTTTAAATAAAAGTATTTTAAATTTATAGATATAAGGTTATAATTATTAAAAGCTTTTTAAATATACGAAAATTAGTTTTTACAAAGGAGAAAATATGGGGGAAGTTAATAAAAAACAAGAAATAGATGACTTATCAAAATGGTGTATAGATAATATTAATGAAATAAATTTTGAGCAAAAAAACGATATCGAAAAATATGAAAATTTTACTAGAGATATTATGGAAAATAGAATTGGAAAAATTGATAATAATGAAGCTAAAACAATGGTAATGTTTTTATCGAAAAAAGCAGGTTACAAAGTGGGATTGGATTATAATAGTATTATAAAAGATGACATTGATATTGAAACAATTGAAAAAATTAAGAGTTGTAACCCTGGGGATATTTTAATGGGATTACAAGATATATATTATAATATTGCTAAAGTTTATCAAGAAAAAATAGTTACTGAAAAAACAGAAAAGTTTACAAAAAAAATGTATTTAATAGCTTTGGAATCAGTTTGTGAAAAAGCTAATCCAAATTTTTATAATAAGAATATAAATAATTTTTTAAAAGAGAATAGCATTAAAAAAACTTCACTAAAATTAGGAGTAAAGACAATAAAAAAATATAATAAAAAAATTTATAAAGAAATAGACAAGGAAAAATTAGAAGAAAAATATGAACAATATAAAAATGATTTTTTTAGATATGATGATGCATTTTATGGAAAAGCATCACAAGGAATAGAACATATTGATTGGGCGTGCTTTTCTTACATAGAAAATAATTCGGAGATACTAAATAAATATCCAATATTAAAATTAGGATATAATGATGATGGAAGTAAGAAAAATATTGAAGAATTATTACAAGATAGACAGAATTTAATTGAAAACAAATCAAAAGATAGAGAAAAAATCGATCCATTATATAATACAATTATGAATCAAACATATTCAGTAATTGAAGGATTAGACATAAAAAAAGATATAGAGTCAATATCAGATTATGTTGAAAAAACAAATAATGTAGATGAATTTATTTATTGTTCAATGGAATTAAGATTAAATAGAATTAATTGTGATAAAGATGAAAAATCAAAATATTTAAAACCGTTAAGAGAAAAAATTGAACAAAAAGAAATTTCTGAATTAGTTGATAAAAAAACAGATACAATAAAAGAATATAAAAATAATGACAAAACAAATAAATTAGAGGATTCTGCTTTACATGAAATAGGAAAAGAAATAAATGTTAATTATTTGTTTGAAGAAATAAATGAATTGGATAAAACAAAGAAGATTGATCTTTTAGAACTAAAAAAACATGAAGTTAAATTTATGGAAATAGATAAACAGGATAACGTAGAAAAAAAATGGTTACAATCCTTTAAAAATATTGCTGGTAAGGCATTTAAAACAAATAACTATGCTTCAAAAAGAAAAGGTATTTTAGATTTTATAAAAAATATAAAACATCTAGAAAATGAAAAAGACGAACCTATAAAAAATTGATAAAATAACTGAAATTAAAAAAAATTGAATTAAATAAACAATTAATATTGAATTAATTAAAAAATCAAGATTGAATTAAATAAACAATTAATATTGAATTAATTAAAAAATCAAGATGGAATTAATTAAAGAATTAAATACTAGTTAAATTCAATTAATTTTAAAATATAGAGAGTTAAAATGTAAATAATTAAATTTATAATACATAATGAATGGAGGATTGATTTTGGAGGAGAATTATAGAAAAGCTTTTTCAGAAGTTAGTGAAGTTCTTAAAGCAATGCCAGATAATCTTTTAAAGAAAATACCAAATAAATTTATAGATGTAGTAGAAAAAGAAAAACTGGATAATTTCAAAATCGGATTATGTGATAATATAGAAGAACAAGTATTTAGTGAAGAAGCAACAATAATTTTAGGCATAATTTATAAGGATTTTCTTTGTGATGAAAATGAAAGAAATCAATTAGAAATAATAGATAATGAAAAAATAAGAATATATGAAGATGAATTAAGAGCAAAATTTAATCCTGATAATATTTTTAATATTAATGAAGAAGAAAAGAAATTAAATAGTGATATTTTTGATTTAAAAGAAGAGAATATGAGCCAAAACTTTTTAATAGAATATAAAGAACAAACTTTTTTAATGAAAATATTTGAAAAAATAAAAAATTTATTTAAAAGAAAAAAACAGTAAAATAAATGAGACATAATTAGTTAATAAAGAAAAAAATAGTAAAATCAATTAGCCATAATTAGTTAATAAAGAAATAAATAGTAAAATAAATGAGCCATAATTAGCAAATTATAAAGGCTCATTTTATATTATAGTATTGTAATCATGTTGTTTTTTGTTTTCTTAATAATTTTTTCATCTTTTAGTCTTTTTAATTCTCTCATCATTGCACTTCTCTCAATCATTAAATAATCGGCCAGGTCAGTTAAAGAAAATGGTATTTCAAATGTTTTATTATTATTTTCTATAGACAAGTTGTTAAAATAAGTTATCAATTTATCTCTAACTCCTTTATATGTAAGTAAAAGCATTCTAAAATTTTGCTCTGCTATACTGTTTAATATTAAATCAGGAAAATTTCTTAAAATATCAATATGATATGAACATGTTTTATTACATCTCTCAGCTGATTCATACGGATAAAAAAGTACTTTGCATTTTTTTTTTGCAAGCACAAAAAGTTCACGGTCCATATATATTTTAAATAATGCTTCACCAAAAATTTCGTTTTTTCTATAGTAGTATAGTATTTTTTTATTTCCATCTTTATCATAAGTAATTAATTGAGCTTCACCTTCTATTAGAATACAAAATTGATTTCTTTTAATAAGAAATGTAGTTATAACCTCATCAGCTTCAAATTCCTTTACTTCTGTTAGATAACAATTCTGTTGTAATTTACTTATAAAATTACATACATTAAAATTTCTTTTCATAATATCACCCAATAAAATATATCATAAAAAAGTTGCCATAGCAACAATTATAATAATTAGCATTGAAGAATTAATATATATAAGATTGAATTTATTGTAATATAATTGTAATTTATCTTGGAAGCATTATAAACAGAGGATTATATTTGATAATATAAAAAAAGCCAATAAAAGTTGCTATAGCAACTTTTATTGATTTAAAACTCCAGTAAAATAATAATAACATTAAATAAGGAGGAAAAGTTAATGCAAGTAATAAAAAGAGATGGAAGAATAATGGAATTTAATAAGGAAAGAATAATAGATGCTATTACAAAAGCAATGGCACAAACCGTTGGTGGAGTTGATATTGCGTTTGCTAACAAAATTGCAACTGCTGTAGAAAGAACAATTGAGAATAAAGAACAAGTAACAGTATATGAAATTCAAGATATTGTTGAAAAAAAATTAATGGGTTCAAATAGAAAAGAAGTGGCTCAGAGTTATATAACATACAGATATAATAGAGATGTTGCAAGGAAATCAAAAACAAAAGAAGTATTTCTAGATATAATAGGAGCTAAATCAAATGATATAACAAGAGAAAATGCTAATATGAATGCAGATACTCCAGCAGGAATGATGATGAAATTTGCTTCAGAAACAACTAAACCATTTGTGGATGATTTTTTGTTAACATCAGAAGCTAGAGATTCAGTTAATAATGGATATATTCATATTCATGATAAAGATTATTATCCAACAAAATCTTTAACATGCTTGCAACACCCATTAGATAAAATATTGAAACAAGGATTTAGGGCAGGACATGGAGCATCAAGGCCAGCAAAAAGAATTGAAACAGCAAGTATTTTAGGATGTATTTCTATGGAAACAATACAAAATGAAATGCATGGTGGACAAGCGATTCCAGCATTTGACTATTTTTTAGCTCCATTTGTAAAAATGACTTTTAAAGAAGAAATAAAGAAGCTAGGTGAAGATTTCGAAATAGATGTATCACATCTAATAGAATATCAACCAGAAGATTATATAAAAAAAGATACTAATGGGATTAAAGGTGATGAAAGAATTATTCAAATTGCTATAAATAGAACTGTAGATAGAGTACATCAATCTATGGAAGCATTTATTCATAATATGAATACTATTCACTCAAGAGGAGGAAATCAAGTTGTTTTTAGTTCTATAAATTATGGTACAGATACAACCCCAGAGGGAAGATGTGTTATTAGAGAAATACTACAATCTACTTATGAAGGTGTTGGAAACTCAGAAACTCCAATTTTTCCAATACAAATTTGGAAGAAAAAAAGAGGTATAAATTATTTGCCAGAAGATAAAAATTATGATTTATATGAGTTTTCTTGCAAAGTTGCAGCAAAAAGATTTTTTCCAAATTACTTAAATTTAGATTCTTCATTTAATCAAAATGAGAAATGGAAAAAAGAAGATCCAAGAAGATGGTATTATGAATGTGCAACAATGGGTTGTAGAACTAGAGTTTATGAAAATAGGCATGGAGAAAAAACATCAGTTTCAAGAGGGAATTTATCTTTTACAACACTGAATTTACCTAAAATAGCTATAGAATCAGCAATCAAAGCTCAAGAAAAACTTGGTATAAAATTTGATTTAGGAACAGGAAGTCATGATAAAATGACAGAACAATATAAAAAAAGTGTAAAAAAAATATTTATGAGTGAATTAGAAAAATATACTACAATTATATCTCATCAATTATACGAAAGATTTAAGTTTCAGGGAACAGCTATTGCAAAACAGTTTCCATTGCTAATGGAAGGAATGTGGATGGATAGCGAAAAATTATCACCAAATGACACTATAGAAGATGTTATAAAACATGGTTCTCTAAGTATTGGATTTATAGGTTTAGCAGAGTGTCTAATTACATTAACAGGAAAACATCATGGAGACTCTGAAGAATCTCAAAAATTAGGAATTGAAATAATTTCTGAGATGAGAGAATTAACTAAAGAATTTTCTGATAAATATAATTTAAATTATTCAGTTATTGCAACACCAGCAGAAGGGCTTGCAGGAAGATTTACAAAAATGGATAAAAAACAATATGGAATAATTCCAGGTGTAACAGACAGAAATTATTATACAAATAGTAGTCATGTACCCGTTTGGTATAAGTGTACAGCAGAAAATAAGGCTAAAATAGAGGCTCCATATCATGAATTATGTAGAGCAGGCCATATTTTTTATATAGAATTAGACGGAGATGCAACTCATAATCCTTCAACAATTAAAGCAGTTGTAAATATGATGGACAAATATAATATGGGATATGGAAGTATTAATCATACAAGAACAAGATGTATGGATTGTGGATTTGAAAATGCTGATTCTAATTTGGTGAGATGTCCAAAATGTGGAAGTACAAATATAGATACTATTCAAAGAATAACAGGATATCTAGTTGGAACAACATCACGTTGGAATAATGGAAAACTTTCTGAATTAAAAGATAGAGTTATACATACAGGATTTGATTCAAATGAGTGTATAATAGAATAAAAAAATATATGTTACATGAAAAAAAATGAGTGTATAATGGAATAAAAAAAATATATGTTATATGAAAAAAATGAGTGTATAATAAAATAAAAAACTATATGTTACATGAAAAAAATTGTAAAGAATATAATAATACAAAAAGGTATATAAATTAAATAAGATTAATTATTAGTATAAAATAATAATTAATCTTATTTTTTTTAGGAGGTGGCATATGAAAAAATATGAAACAAATAATAATGAAACAAAAATTATTTGTATTTTTGATGAAAATTCTGAACTATTAGAAGAAAAAATACTAAAAATATTTGTAAATTATTTAGAAAATGAGATAAATGATATAATTTAGATTTTTAAGATAGTGTATTTATAAAATTAATCTAAAAATATTAGAAGGATAATTTTTATGTGTGAAAATAAATTAATAACGAAAAAAGTGGTCGGATATATAAGATTATCTAAAGAAGATGAAAAAAAATATAATGAAAGTGAAAGTGTAAAAAATCAAAGAGATTATATAAATGATTATTCAGAAAAAAATAGTATGAATATAGATGATTATTATATTGATGATGGATATACAGGAAGTAACTTTGAAAGACCAGGTTTTAAGAAACTAATTAAAGATATAGAAATAGGATTAATAAAAACTGTAATTACAAAAGATACATCTAGATTAGGGAGAGATTTTATTGAAACAGGACATTATATATTTAAGTATTTTCCTGATCATAATATTAGATTTATTTCGATATTAGAAAATTTCGATACAACAAAACCAAATGGAGTAGAAGATATAATTCCATTTCAAACAGTAATAAATGATATTTTTTTAAAAGATTTATCTCGAAAAATAAAAAGTATTAGACAAAATAAAATGAGGCAAGGATTATTTGTTGGTAGTACAATTTCATATGGATATAAAAGAGATAAAAATAACAAATACAGGTTAGTTGTTGATGAATATGCTGCAAATGTAGTTAAAAAAATATTTTCTATGAGATTACAAGGAATGACTAATACTATTATTGCTAGAAAATTAACAGAAGAAGGAATATTAACACCTAGTATATATAACAGAAAAAATATTAAAAAAACATATAGTACAAATATTTGGAAACCATCCTCAATAGCTCATATTATACAAAATGAAGTTTATATTGGTAATATGATTCAACGTAAATTTGATAAAGTAAATTATAAAAGTAAAAAAAAATATAAATTACCAAAACAGGACTGGATTAGAGTGGAAAATGTTCATGAACCAATTATTGATAAAGAAGTATTTAGAGATGTACAAAATTTAAAAATAAAAGAAAAAGGATTGAGAATAAAAAAGTATAACTATATTTTAAAAGGACTAGTTTATTGTTCTGATTGTGGAATCAAAATGACTGTTAGGAAAAACTATAAGAATAATAAATTTAAAAAATATGAAGATAAACAATACTATTGCTGTAGAACAAATATTATGTATAGAAGTGGAAAATGTAGTTTACATTATTTTAAAGAGCAAAAGCTAAATAAAATTGTTATAGGGGAATTAATAAAAATATTTAATAATAATATAAATGTTACTGAAATTGAAAAAGCATGTAAGGATAAACGTTATCTAAATAAATATATCCAAAAGTTAAAAAGCAAATGTAATAATATAAAAAACAATTTGCTTATAATTGAAAGGGCGATTAAAGATTTATATAAAGATAGGGCAAATAATATAATTTCTAATGATGAATTTTATATTATAAAATATGGATTAAACAAAGAAAAAAAAGAATATTTAGATAAAGAAAAAAAATTTAATTTATTGTATTTCGAAGAAAAAAATAAATTAAATAATTGGTATAAAAAAGAATTAGATGAATTTATTAAATTAAAAAATCCAAGCAAAAACCTTATGTCACAATTAATAAAAAAAATTGAAATAGACAATAAAAAAAATGTAAAAATATTTTTTAATTTTGATTTAAATAATAAGTATAATACTATTGATTTAGAAAGCAAAAATAAGTATGGAGAACATCATAATGAATTATAATGGAATTGTTTGTTCATATATTAGATTATCTGATGAAGATTGTAAAAAAGAAAAAAATTATTTCTCAAAAAGTGTCTTAAACCAATTAAATTTTATTGAAGAATATGCAAAAAAAAATGGGCTGTCAATTAATAAAAATTTTATTGATGATGGATATACAGGAATAAATTTTAATAGACCTGCATTTTCTGAATTGATAAATGATATAAAAAATAAAAAAGTTTCAGTTATAATAACAAAAGATTTTTCTAGGCTTGGAAGAGTGTATAATGAAACAGCATATTATATAACTAAATTTTTTCCTGAAAACAATATAAGATATATTGCAATAAATGAGAATTATGATAGCGTTAATTCTGATTCAATAATAAATGATATAAAAATAGGATTTAAATCTATAATTAATGATAGGTTTGTAAAGGAAAATTCAAATAAGATAAAAGAAGTTAAAAAAATAAAAACAGAACAAGGTTTTTATATGGGATATACTGCACCATATGGATATGAAAAGAACTATCAAAATAATAAGATCTCATTGAAAATAGATAAACAGTCAGCAATTATAGTAAAAAAAATATTTGAGGAAATATCAAAAGGTTTTTCCAGAAAACAGGTTGCAAAAATGCTTAATCAAGATAATATAAAAACACCAATGCAATATAAAAAAATGACGAAATCAAAAGGAAAAAATTATTTAGATAAATGGTCTGATAACATTATATATAGAATAGTTAGAAATAATGTATATACAGGAGATAATATAATTAGAAAAACAACAAAATCAGATTACAAACAAAATAAAAGAAAATGTGTTTCAATAAGAGATAGACAACTAGTAAAAAACACTCACCCTGCAATTGTATCAGAAGAATTATATAAAAAAGCAAATGACAATATAAAAACATTAAATAGAAAAGAAAAATGGTGTAAGAGATATAATGGTTTATTAAATGGTAAAGTGGTTTGTGGATGTTGTAAAAATGAAATGGAATTTTGCCGGTAGAGTTAGAAAAAACGGTGAATTTACTTTGAGTTTATATTGTAAAAATTTTTTTAAAAAAAATATTAAATGCAATAATAGTAGAAAAATATCTATATTAAAACTAGAAAAAATTATTGATATTAAATTAAATGAGTTACTGGATAAATTTGTAAATAAAAAATACGTAATTAATAGAACATTAGAAATCATTAATAGTAAGGAAAAATTGGAGGAAAAAATAAAAAAAATTAAGTATAATATAGAATCGTATAATAGTAATTTAAGAGATTTATATTTTGAAAAAACAAGTGGTGAACTTTTATTAGATGATTTTATTGAAAAAAAAAATATAATATATAATTCGAAAAATGAATTGGAGCATGAACATAAAACACTACTTAATAAAAAAAGAAAAAATATCAAAAAAGAGGAAATAATAAAAATTTATAGTAAATTTATTAAAGAGGAAAAAATTTGTAAATATATTGTTACTGAATTGATAAGCAATGTAATTATAAATAAAGAAGGTAAGATTGAAATTGTTTTCGATTTTTGTATTAATAAAAAATGAATTTTAAAAAAGTTTATTTAACAACAATCACCAGATGGAGATAAGAAGTATGCTGAAAAATCAAATAAGTACTACAAAAAATTAGGACTAAATGCAATAGTTAAAACAATTAAGGAAAATAGACAACCAATTTTAATTGAAAAACTATTAAAAACTCACAGACCAGATATATTAGTAATAACAGGACATGATGGAATGATAAAAAACGGTACAGGTTTTAATGATATTAATAATTATAGAAATTCATATTATTTTGTTAAAAGTGTAAAAGAAGCAAGGAAGTTTAGAAAAAAAGAAAATGATTTAACAATTTTTGCAGGAGCTTGTCAAAGTTATTACGAAATATTAATTCAAGCTGGGGCTAATTTTGCATCTTCTCCGGGTCGAATATTAATTGACTTTATTGATCCTTTAATTGTTGCAGCAAAAATTGCAATTACACATGAAAGTAGATTTTTAACAATAAATGATATAGAAAAAGATTTAAGAGATGGAAAAAAAGGAGTGGGTGGTATTGGTTCATTTGGAAAGAAAAAATATTTGTAATCAAATTGTAATGTAAATGTAATTCAAATGATAAAATGACATATTTAATCCTTTAATCACTTGGAAATAAAGAGTTTTATGAATACGACATATAAAAACACCTTTTGACAATTTACGTCCTAAATGCTATAATTAAGACATCTTAAAGAAGTAGGTGATTAAATGATTTATAAAGTTGATATACCAAGTATTAAAGCTAATATTGGAGAAAAAATAGGACAAAAAATCATTGTTAAAGGTTCTCTAGGAAGGAGTAAATCGTTTGAAAAAGAAGCTACAATAGAAAAAGCTTATTCAAATATTTTTATTGTGAAGTATGATGAAAGTGATAGAAATGTTACATATAGTTATACTGATATTTTAACAAGAACGGTTGAACTTCAAGTATATGATGGTGAAAAATGCGAACCATTTATGCCACCAGTTGTTGAAAAACAAAGAAAATTAAGACCAATTACTGAATCTGTTTAAAGATTTATTTTATAATAATTTGAGTATATTAATAAAATTCCTACTAAAATAGGAATTTTTTTGTGCAATAAAATATTTATATAATTATAATTTAAATAGTTTGTTCCATAAATATTAGTAAAATAATTAAAATCATAATTTTATGTCATTAACATAAGTAAAAAATTTGACGTCAATGTTTTACGACATTAATATTAGAAAAATAATTTGTAATGGAAATTCTTTTAAAAATCTTTTAAGACATTAATAACAGAAAAATAATTTATAATGGAATTTCCTTTAAATAGGAATTTTTTTTTTGTAAATAAATATAATTAAATAACAAATTAATTTTGTATAAAAAAACAGGAGGTAAAATAATGGAAATTTTAAAAGAAAATATATGTATTAATCAGATGATAGGGCAAAAAAAGGAAAATATTATAGCAGAAGCCGATTTTATAATACCTGATGTAAAACCAGATATTCTGAATGTAATAAATACTAATGGAAATATCTGTATTTACAAAAAAGAAATAACAGATGGAAAAGTAAAAATAGAAGGTGGTATAGATGTTTACATAATGTATTTAGCAGATAATGACATAAGTAATGTAAGAGGTATAAATTCAACATTGAATTTTTCTTATAATACGAATATAGAAAATTCAAAACTAGGAATGAATATTGAAACAAAAACTAATTTAAAACAAATAGAGTGTAAGGTTATTAATGGAAGAAAAATAAATGTAAAAGCAATTTTAGATAATGAGGTTAAGATTTTTTCGGATGAAAACATTGAATTTATAAGACAGGTTGATAATATAAAAAACCTTCAAATGCTAAATGAAGAAATTCAAATTAATTCATTATTAGGTAAAGGTAAAACAAAAGTATATGCAAAAGATACAATAATGATTGATAATACAGATAATCTTTCGGATATAATGAAATGTAATGTAGACTTAATTGATAAAGAAACCAAAACTAGTTATAATAAGGTACTTGCAAAAGCAGACACAAATATTAATATTTTATATCTAACTGAGGATAATAGATTAAATGAGGTTAAGGCTCAAATACCAATAATGGGATTTGTTGATATGCAAAATGTATCTGATAATAATATTTGTGATACTAATTATGAAATTAAGAACATAATAATAAAACCAAACTCTGTAGATGAACACTCGATATATATTGAGGTTGAAATTGAAATTAGTTGTAATGCATATGAAAATAAAAAAATAGATTTGATACAAGATCTATATTGTACAAATGAAGAAATAAAAATAAATAATAGACAAATTCAATTAATACAAGATAAACAATCAATTAATAATATTTTAAATGTTAGAGAAAAGCAAAAAGTTGAAGAATTACAAGGGCATAAACTTTATGATGTTGAGGTGAGACCAACTATTTTAAAAGAAACCAAACTTAATGATAAAATAATTTATGAGGGAGAAATAGAACTTAAACTATTATTTGCTTCAAATAATAGTAGTGGAATAGACATAAAGTTAATAAAAATTCCTTTTAATAATTCAATTGATTTAAGTGGTATTCCTCAAAATCCTATTATAAATACAGAATTAGAAATTCTCGCAAATGATTTCATTGTTCTTCCAGATGATAATATAGAAATGAAAATTGATTTGTTATTTAAATCTGATATCTATAAAAATTCAAATATAAATATTATAGAGGGTATAATGATAGATAAATTGGAAAAGGAGGATCCTTATAGTATAGTTGTTTATTTTGTTAAGGCAGGTGATTCTTTATGGAAAATTGCTAAGAAATTTAAAAGTACTGTAAAAGATATTGCAGCAGTTAATGATATTGCTGATGTAAATAAAATATCAATAGGACAACAACTGTATATTCCAAGATGATATAATAATATAAGTTTTTTCATCTAAGATATTAATAAGACAATAACTGTTTATTGGAGATAATAAATGGAAAGGAAATCTATGGATAAAATCTATTCTAGACCTAGATTTTTGATTAATAAAAATATATTTAATAATAAATTCCCTGAAGGATTTAATTATAAAAAAATATTAAGAAAAACTGCTAAAACACTTTTAATATTAGTAATTGCAATGATTGTTGCCACAAATTTGTATAAAGCCACAGAACCAATTATTAATAGACAATGTATTAATATGGCAAGAAGTTTAGCTACTAAGATTTCTAATGAACAAGCTACTCAAGCAATAAAAAAATATGATTATGATGATTTTATAAATATAATTCAAGATAATAGTGGAAATATAAAAATGATAAAATCAAATGTAATTTCAATTAATGAATTAACCTCTGATGTTGCTATTAAAATTCAGAATAAAATTGATGAAATAGAAGATAGTCAATTTTATATTAGATTAGGAAGTTTTTCGGGAATTAAAATTCTATCAGGTAGGGGTACAAAAGTTTATGTAAAAATGTCTACAGTAGGAAGTGTTGAAACAAAACTAATATCTGAATTTACATCAGTAGGAATAAACCAAACTTTACATCGAATTTATTTAGATGTTAGATGTACAATTACTGTTTTAACACCATATTCTAGCAGCGAACAAACTATTTATAATCAGGTTCTTATAGCAGAATCTGTAATAGTAGGTGCAACTCCTCAAACATATTATAATTTAGATGGAATGTCTATAGAAGATAGTTTGAATATGATATAAGCAATTATTGATTTTATAAGTATATGCTAGTCTTTTAACAAGGAAGTATTTTAAGAAAATCTGCTATAAATAAGTTTTAACTAGCAAGTATTTTAAGAAAATCTGCAATTAAAATGTTTATTGCAATTTTATTAAAAAAAGAAAAAGTCAAAGGCAAATTTATTAAAAAAGAAAAGGAATTTATATAAAATAATGTTTTTTTTTCGATTTTTGTGTTAAAATAATAATAAAATTGTGTGTTAAAATAATAACTTAACGAAAGGAAAAAGAATGCAAATTATAACAAGTAAGGATAATGAATATATTAAAGAAATAAAAAAATTACAGGAGAAAAAATATAGGGATTTATATAAAAAATTTATAGTAGAGGGAAATAGGATTATAGAAGATGCTATAAAAGAGAAGGCAAATATAGAAACAATTGTAATTTGTGAAGATTGTGTGAAAAATCTAGATAAAAAACTAATGTATGAAATTGCAAAATACAATTGTTTATATGTATCGGAAAAAGTTTTTAACTCTTTGACTGATGTTACTAATCCGCAAGGAATACTGGCAGTTGTGTCAATTAATAGAAATAAAAATGAAATAGAGTATTTAGATGATATTATTGTTGTGTTAGATGGAATACAAGACCCGGGTAATCTAGGAACAATACTAAGAACAGTGGATAGCGCAGATTTAAAACAAATTATTGTTTCAGAAAATACAGCTGATTGTTATAATCCTAAAGTTGTAAGATCAACAATGGGCGGAATATTTAGAGTAAATGTTATAAAGAGTGATAATTTAGTTAAGGATTTATTGGAAATAAAAAAACAAGGATTTGATGTTGTAGTTTCATCACTTGATACAGAAAAAAGTGTATATGATATTAAATTCAGTAAAAAGGTAATAGTAATAGGAAATGAAGCAAATGGAGTATCAAAAGATATAATGGAAATCGCTGATATAAAAGCTAAAATTCCGATGCTAGGTAAAACGGAGAGCTTAAATGCATCTGTGGCTGCAGGAATTTTTATTTATGAATATGTAAGAAATTATAATAAATAGTGAATTTATAGATAGATTTCTAGAATTGAATAAAAATATTTTGGTGTTGTATTAATAGATTTTGCCATCTTATCAGATGTGTTTCTAGCACTATATAATGTTATATAAGCATTTTAAATTGAGTATAATCTGAGTTTGAGTTGATTGTTAAAATGTATATAAAAATATAATGATTAATTTATTTTAATATAGAAAGGGGATTATAATATATATTTTTGAATGTGTATGTATTTATAATATAAGCAAATTTGAATGTATGTATTTATATAGTAAAAAATGAAAAAAAGAGTATTATTGGGAATGAGTGGTGGAGTAGACAGTTCTGTTTCTGCAATACTATTAAAAAAAGAAGGATATGAAGTAATAGGAGCTACAATAAAAATGTGGAAACCTAAAGGTTGTGAAAATATTGCAAGTATTGAGGATGCCCAAAAAGTTGCAAAACAGATAGGAATAGAGCATATTATAATAGAAAGTGAAGAATTATTTACTGAAAAAGTAATAAATAATTTTATTAACTGCTATGAAATTGGAAAAACACCAAATCCTTGTATAGAATGTAATAAATATATAAAATTTGGTATATTTTTAGAAAAGGCTAATGAGCTAAATTGTGATTATATAGCGACAGGGCATTATGCAAAAGTTGAATTTTCTGAAAAGTTTAATCAAATAGTTTTAAAAAAGGCGATTTCAGAATCAAAAGATCAATCATATTTTCTATATGGAATATCAAAAGATGCATTACCTAGAATTATTTTTCCTCTAGAAAAAATAGAATCAAAAGAAGATGTAAGAAAAATAGCAGAAGAAAACAACTTATGTGTTGCTAAAAAATCTGATAGTCAAGAAGTTTGTTTTATACCAGATAATGATTATGGGAAATTTTTAGAAGAAAATTTAGATGAATTACCAAATAAAGGGAAAATTATTTTAAAAGATGGTACTATTTTAGGAGAACATAAGGGATTAATATATTACACAATAGGACAGAGAAAGGGTCTAGGAGTTGCATACAAAGAGCCATTATATGTATTAGAATTAGATAGAAAAAATAATCAAGTTATAGTTGGAATTGAAAAAGAGCTATATACAAGAGAAGTTTATGTTTCTGAATTAAATTTTTTAATTAATATTGATTTGTCTTTGCCAATAGAGGTTTATGCAAAAGTAAGATATAGAGCCAGACCAGCCAAGGCAAAAATTGAAGTTTTAGATAATAATAGTGCAAAAATAGTTTTTGATGAACCTCAAAGAGCTATAACACCAGGACAATCAGTAGTTTTTTATTTAGATGAAGTGGTTCTTGGCGGGGGTAAAATATAGTCAATTCAAAAAATACATAATTTATAAAATCGTCAAGTATAAAGTTAAATGCAATTCTGTAAGTTAAAAAAATAATGAAAAAAATCAAAAAAGTATTGACAAATAAGACAAAATGTTATAATATAATAATGCAAAAAAGAAGAAGCAATCCACTTCTCACCTTATCAGATAGAAAAAGGTTAGAATATTTTATTACAGACAAATATGTTATGCATTTATGTCTTTATAATTTTATTGTTGTGGGTTGACTTAAAAATAGTCAATCTTTTTTTATTGCAAGAATACTTGGGAGGTGTTTTATATAAAACAAGATTTACTTATCAATGAACAAATAAAAGCTAAAGAAGTTCAAGTAATTGATGGAGAAGGAAAAAAACTAGGTCCTATTTCTCTTAGTGAAGCATTAGATATGGCTGAAGAGAAAAAAATGGATTTGGTATTAGTTTCACCAAATGCTGATTTTCCTGTTTGCAAAATAATGAATTATGGAAAATTTAAATTTGAGCAATCAAAAAGAGAAAAAGAAGCAAAAAAGAAACAAAAAACTTTTGAGTTAAAGGAAATAAGAATTACACCTAATATTGAGCAACATGATTTCGAATTTAAAGCAAAAAATGCGAGAAAATTCATTGAAGATGGAAATAAGGTTAAAATTACAGTTAGATTCAGAGGAAGAGAATTAAACTATGTAAAATTAGGGGAAGAAACACTTAATAATTTTATAGAAAATTTATCAGATGTTTCTGTACCAGAGAAAAAGCCAGTATTAGAAGGTAAAAATATGTTTATTATACTAGCTAAAAAAGCTGATAAATAAATTTACAAACTATTACATAGAAGGGAGACATAGAATTATGCCAAAATTAAAAACAAACAAAGCAGCTAAAAAAAGATATTCATACACAGCAACAGGAAAGGTAAAAAGAACAAAATCAAATAAAAGACATCTTTTAGCTAATAAAACAAGTAGAGCAAAATCAAGAGGAAAAGTTCAAGATGCTTATGCAGATAAAACATGTGAAGCAACAATTAAAAAATTATTACCATATGGTAATTAATAGAAATTTATAGAAAAGGATAGGAGTGAAAATAAATGGCAAGAGTTAAAACAGCAATAATTACTCGTAAAAAACATAAAAAAGTATTAAAAAGAGCAAAAGGATATTATGGAGCTAAACATTACAGATTTAGAATGGCTAAACAAGCTGTTATGAAATCAGGAGTTTATGCTTATGTTGGAAGAAAAGATAAAAAGAGTAATTTTAGAAAATTATGGATAGCAAGAATTAATGCAGCAGCAAGAATGAATGGATTAACATATAGTAAATTAATAGCTGGATTAAAAAAGGCAAATGTTGTAGTAAACAGAAAAATGTTAGCTGAAATGGCTATTACAGACCCAGCAGCTTTTACAAAAATTGCAGAATTAGCAAAACAATAATAAATAATAAAAAAAGACAGATATATTTCTGTCTTTTTTCTTACCCAAAAATATATCTTTTGTTATTTATTTAAAAACATAATATTGAATACATATAATAATATTAAAACATAGAATAAAAAATATAGAATACTAAAGAATAGAATACTAAAGTATAGAATATTAAATTATAGAATATTTAAGTATAAAAGATTCTAAAATCAAGGAGGAAAATTATGATTGTAGATGCACATTGTGATTCTATAACAATTTGTTTAGAAAAAAATCTAAAATTAAGTAATAAGAAACTTAGTTTTAATATTAAGGATGCAGAAAAAATAAATGAGCCAGTAATTCAAATTTTAGCATTATATATACCTCCTAATATTAAAATGAAAAAAGAAATAAGCAAAATATCAGAAAAAAAGGAAATAGCATGGGGAAAAACACTTGAATTATTAGACAAATTTAAAGAAATTGAAAATGAAGAAATAAAAATATTTAAAATAGATGAAATAAAAAAATTAGATGAAATAGTAGTTAATAAAAAAATAGGTGTTATATTATCAATAGAAAATGGAAGTTCGATTTGTGGAAATCTCAGCAGAATTGAATTTTTAAAAAAACAAGGTGTTAATTTAATGTCTGTAACATGGAACAATGATAATGAGTTAGGTTGTGGTGCCTATACTAATAATGATACAGGACTTACATATTTAGGTAAAAAATATATAAAAGAATTAGAAAAAAATGATGTAATTGTTGATGTATCTCATTCATCAGAAAAGACGTTTTTTGATATTCAAAAAATAGCTCAAAATCCAATTGTAGCAACACACTCTTGTGTATTTAATTTGTGTGAAAATAAAAGAAATTTAAAAGATGATCAAATTAAACAAATCGCAAAAATGAATGGTGTTATAGGAATTTGTTTTTATAAGAAATTTATTAAGAACAAATACAAGATTTTTTCAGATGATATAATAGACCATATATCATATATAGCAAATTTAGTTGGGGTAGATTATGTTGGTCTTGGAAGTGATTTTGATGGAGTTAATAAAAGAGAACTTCCATTGGATATGAAGGGAATAAAAAATATAAATATATTAAAAGAGAAAATGAGAGGAAGAGGTTTTTATAGCTCTGAAATAGAAAAAATTATGAGTGATAATTGGTTAAGAATTCTAAAACGAAATGAAATAGTTAAGTAAAACTATGTTGAAAAATTAACACCAAATTGTTATAGTACTTGATTTATTTATTGTTTTTTGATCTTTGGTCTGGAAAGAAGAGAGGCTATATATCCGAAAAATATAGCAGCTGAAATTCCACCTGCAGAATTTTTAACACCACCAATAAAAGCTCCAAGAAGTCCATTTTCTTTAGAACTTTCAATTGCACCTTTTGCTAAATTGGAACCAAAACCAGTAAGAGGAATTGTAGCTCCACATCCAGCAAAATCAATTAGATATTTATAAATACCAATACCACCAAGTATAGCCCCTACCGTTACATAAAGTACTAAAATTCTAGCAGGTGTAAGTTTAGTTTTATCAATTAAAAATTGACCGATTAAACAAAGTAATCCTCCAATTAAAAAGCAACGTAATAATTGTAATAAATCAATATTTTGAATAAATTCCATAAATTTTCCTTTCTAACTCATAAGTTAAAAAATAATTTTAATAATTATCTAGGTATCTGTTAAAAAAAATTTTAATTAATACCTAGTTTTCTATTGATATAGCATGTGCTATTCCGGGAATAGATTCACCTTGTTGTGAACTAGTTGCATTCATTAAAGCACCTGTAGCTATTAAAAGAATTTTATTTATTTTTTTGCTTTGTAGTTGTTTATAGAAATAACCAGAAAAAACTGTACCTAAGCAAGCGCATCCGGAACCACCTGAATGAGTATCTTGTAGAGTTTTATCAAATATTAAAACACCACAATCATCATAATTGCTAGTTATATTGTATCCTTTAGTTTGTGCTAAATCATTTAAAATATCTTTTCCAACATGACCTAAATCACCGGTTATAATTGCATCATAATAACTTGGTTTTCTGTTTGTGTCTTTTAGATGTGTTACTAATGTAGATAATGCTGCAGGAGCCATTGCAGCCCCCATATTATTTACATCTGTTATTCCCATATCTATAATCTTTCCAGGTGTAATATGTGTTATGAAAGGTCCTTGTCCATAAGAAGATAATACAACAGCACCAGAACCAGTTACAGTCCATTGAGCACTAGGTGCTCTTTGATTACCTAATTCTAGAGGATATCTAAATTGTTTTTCTGCACTACAAAAATGGCTAGATGCTGCACATACAACATTTTTTGCAGCTCCGGATGCAACAAAAACTGAACCAAGGCACATACTTTCTACAAATGTTGAGCAAGCACCATAAACTCCAAAAAAAGGTATGTTTAAATCACGTAATCCAAAACTTGAGGAAATGCATTGATTTAGTAAATCTCCAGCAAAACAATAATCAATTTGAGATGAAGGAACTCCTGATTTTGAAATTACTGTATTTACAGTTTCTTTTATGAATTTACTTTCTGCTTTTTCCCATGTTTTTTCACCCCAAAATTCGTCATCAATACATAAATCAAAATATTTTGCCATAGGACCTCCTGCTTCTTTAGGTCCTACAATACTTGCTGTTGAGATGATAGAGGGCGGTGCGTAAAATTGTATAGTTTGTTCTCCAATTTTAATCAAAATAATACCTCCAATCTTATAATTTTAAATTATTCTAACCATTAATTATTTTGTTATACTATACAAAAAAAATTTATGAAATTAAATTGTATATTATTCCGATTATTACAGATGTTGAAATACCAAAAACAAGAACTGGACCAGCAATTGTAAACATTTTTGCTCCAACACCCATAACATATCCCTCAGATTTATATTCAATAGCAGGTGAAACTACAGAGTTTGCAAAACCTGTTATAGGTACAAGTGAACCAGCGCCTGCAAATTTTCCAATTCTGTTAAATAAATTAAGACCAGTTAAAACAGCGGTTATTCCTATAAGAACTATTGTTACTATAGTTGAACTTGAATTTTCATTAAAACCAGTAAATATACAAAAATCAAATAGTATCTGTCCAATAGAGCAAATTAGTCCTCCAACCCAAAAGGCATTGAAGCAATTTCTTAGTATAGGTGAATCTGGAGATTTTTTATTAACATATTCATTATATTGTTGTTTTGTTTCAATCGGTTTCATATAATTACATCCTTTCTAATTAGTGTACAAAAGTATTTTTTACTGTTTTAAAATAAATATTCGTTATTTGCACAATTTAACATAATGTGTTATAATTATTAAATAATATTTTAATAACCTCGCATTGTTTACAAAGGATATTCACAAAAAAATAATTATTTGGAGGTAGCAAAATGAATGAAAATTTTAATAACAACGAAAATCGGGATGGAAATATCAATTTTGAAAAAAATATTTACTCTCAATATGTTAGGTATAATGGAGATAATGTTAGCTATTATAGTACAGGGAAAATAGAAGATTTAAAGACTGAAATGGTATATAAAGTAGTATATGCAAATATAAATTCTTCTTATACTAATTTAACTTTGCAAGAACTAAATACTGGAAATGTATTGGATGGTGAATTTAACTCGTGTATGTTTACTTCACTTGATGGATTTATTGCAATTGCGATGGAGAAACCTAATATAGGACAAAGAATGAACTTAGTAAGGGTTGTCAAAATAAATCAAGAAATTAAAACGCAGTCTGTACAAATATCACCAATAATTCATATTGATGTAATAGCAAAAAATATTATTGCTATTATAACACGAAGTTCCGCTTATATTGTTAATTTATAATTTTAAAAAACGTCAAGATTATTTCTTGATGTTTTTTTTATGAAATTTTTATTTTATTATACTTTTTATTACTTCTCCAGATATTATTAGTCCGGCAACTGAAGGTACAAAACTTATACTAGCTGTTGTTTTTGAAAATTCTTCTTCATTATAAAATTTGTTGGGTAGCTCCTTTGAATAAACAACTTTTAAGTGTTGAATACCTCTAAATCGTAGTTCTTTACGCATAATTTTAGCTAACGGACATACAGAAGTCTTTGAAATATCTGTTACTTCAAATTTACTAGGGTCTAATTTGTTTCCTGTTCCCATGCAAGAGATTATAGGTATATTATTTTTATTAGCATATTCTACTAAATCTAATTTAGAAGAAATTGTATCAATTGCATCAATAATATAATTTACATTTTTATTTATAAATATAGAAATATTATTTTTATCTACAAATTCATTATATATATTCATTTTTAAACTAGGATTAATTTTTATCAATCTATTATATTCAACTTCTACTTTTGATAACCCAACCACAGAAGTATCTGCCATAAGTTGTCTATTGATATTTGTTATATCTATAATATCTTTATCTACAATTGTAATTTCCCCGATTCCAGCACGTACTAATCCTTCTATTGCATATGAACCAACTCCACCACAACCAAAAACTACAATATGAGAGTTTTTTAATTTTAATAAATTTTCTTTACCTATAAGTAATTCTGTTCTTTTTAACCAAATGTCCATATTATTTATCCTTTCGAAATATTATTCTTAATAGATTTATTATAAATAAAAATATGATCTAAGTCAATAAAAAGCAAACAAATATTCGAAAAAGTGTTGCAAAAAAATAAATATATGATAAAATAAATAGAAAAACAATAAAACTTTTAAAATTATGTTAAGAGAAAGGATGTTATAAATGATTTCAAATGAGCCATTAGCACATAGAATGAAACCTAAAAATATTGATGATTATGTTGGGCAAGAACATATTCTTGGAAAAGATAAAATCTTATATAGAACTATTAAAGCAGATAGGTTATCAAGTATTATTTTATGGGGTCCTCCTGGTTGTGGCAAAACTTCTTTAGCTAAGGTTATTAGTAATACAACTAAATATAAGTTTATTAAACTTAATGCTGTAGCATCAGGGGTATCAGATATAAAAAAAGCTGTAGAAGAAGCGGGAAATTCAATGTTTAATCCATCAGGAAAATGCATATTGTTTATAGATGAGATTCACAGATTTAACAAATTGCAACAAGATGCTTTACTCCCATTTGTAGAAAATGGAACTGTTATTTTAATAGGTGCAACGACTGAAAATCCATATTTTGAGGTCAATAAGGCTCTTATATCAAGATCTATGGTGTTTAAATTAAATCCATTAACTCCAAAAAACATCTTTGATGTTTTAAAAAAAGCGTTAGATTATAAAGAGGGCCTTGGAGAGTATAATGTGAAAATCGAAGATGAAACATTAGAAAAAATAGCGGAGGTTTCAAATGGTGATGTTAGAACAGCACTTAATGGATTAGAAGTTGCAGTTTTAACAACACCTATAGATAAGGATGGATATATCAATATAACTAAAGAAATTGCGGCAGATAGCGTACAAAACAGAAAAATATTGTTTGATAAGACTGGTGATAGTCATTATGATAATATAAGTGCTTTTATTAAATCAATGCGTGGAAGTGATCCTGATGCAACAATATTCTATTTAGCAAGGGCTTTGGCAGGAGGAGAAGATCCAGTATTTATAGCTAGAAGAATTATTATTGCAGCTTCAGAAGATGTTGGTATGGCTAATCCTAATGCCTTGATTTTAGCAAATGCTGCTTTACAATCTGTTCACGCAATTGGTATGCCAGAATCAAGAATAATTTTATCTCAAGCAGCAGTATATGTTGCCACTTCTCCAAAATCAAATTCTACATATTTAGGAATTAATAGAGCAATGCAAGATATAGAAAACATGGATACAGGAAAAATTCCAATGCATATTAGAAATGCACCAGCAGCGGGAATGGAGAAAGAAGGATATGGTCTTGGATATAAATATCCACATGACTATCCAATGCATCAGGTGGAACAACAATATTTACCGGATAAAATGCGTGGTGTTAAGTATTATATAAAAGACGACACCGTTGTATAATAATAAAAAGCTGCAATCTAAACAATGATTGAAATTTTATTTGTATATTTATTAGAAGTGTACAAGTTTAAATAATGTATTATTTGGTGAAGGGAAAAAGTAATTGCAATTTTGTAACAACAACTGCAATTGTATAAGAAAAAAATGTAGTATTTATTAAAAAATTTACCAATTGTAAAATTAAATTTACAATTGGTAGAATTAGATTTACAAATGGTAGAATTAAATTTACAAATGGTAAAATTAAATTCAATAAATCACTTGACAAATGTAAGAAAATAGTGTAAAGTATATTAGCATTACATATGAAAGGGTAAATAATTATGGAAAAAAATGTTAAAGTAAGTATTCTTTGCCAAATTTATGGTAGATTATTAACTGAAAAACAATATGAAGTATTAAATGATTATTATAATAATGATTTATCACTTTCTGAAATCGCAGAAAATAACAATATAACAAGACAAGCAGTAAGAGATGTAATAAAAAAGGGGGAAATTAAACTTTTCGAATATGAAGAAAAGTTGGCAATTATGGAAAAAACATTAAAAACTGAAAAACAAATTCAAAACATACTTTCTGAATTAAGCGAAATTGAAACAAATTATACAAATGAGCAAATAAGCAAAATATTAGAAAATATAAGAAAAGAACTTAAAGTAATAGCATAAGAATTTGTATATAAAATTAATAAAGGAGGACTTTTAATGGCATTCGAAGGATTATCCTCAAAATTGCAAGAAATAACAAGAAAACTAAAAGGGCAAGCAAGAATAACAGAATCAGATTTAAAAGAAATGCTAAGAGAAGTAAAATTAGCCTTATTAGAAGCTGATGTTAATTATAAAATAGTAAAAGACTTTATTAATGTAATACAAGAAAAAGCTTTGGGCCAGGATGTTCTTAAATCATTAACACCAGGACAACAAGTAATAAAAATAGTAAAAGATGAATTGATTGAATTACTTGGGGGAACAGAAAGCAAAATAAATTTTACTTCTAATCCGCCAACAGTAATAATGCTAGTAGGTCTACAGGGTTCTGGTAAAACAACTACAGCAGGTAAACTTGCAAATATGCTTAGAAAACAAGGTAAGAATCCATTATTGGTAGCATGTGATATTTATAGACCAGCTGCAATAAAACAACTCCAAGTTGTAGGAGGGCAATTAAATATACCGGTTTTTGCTAATGAAAATTCAAGAGATGTTTTGCAGATAGCAAGACAGGCAATGAATCAAGCTATAAGCAAATTAAATGATGTAGTTATATTAGATACTGCAGGTAGGCTTCATATAGACGAAGAATTAATGCAAGAACTGAAGAACCTTAAATCAGGAATAAAACCACATGAAATAATTTTAGTAGTGGATTCAATGACTGGTCAAGATGCAGTAAATGTTGCAACATCTTTTAATGAAAATGTTGGAATTGACGGAGTAATACTTACAAAATTAGATGGTGATACACGTGGTGGAGCTGCTTTATCGGTAAAAAAAGTTACGGGAAGACCAATAAAATTTGCAGCTACAGGCGAAAAACTAAATGATATTGAAATATTTCATCCTGAAAGAATGGCATCAAGAATACTTGGTATGGGAGATGTTCTTTCAATAATAGAAAAAGCGGAAGAATCATTTAATGAGGAAGAAGCAATAAAATTAGAACAACAACTTAAAAAAAGAAATTTTGATTTGGATGATTATCTAGCACAATTAAAACAAATAAAAAAAATGGGCTCATTTTCATCAATATTAAAAATGCTTCCAGGAGCTGGTCAATTAAAAGATTTAAAGGTTGATGATAAAGAGTTTGTTAGAATAGAAGCAATGATTTGTTCAATGACAAAAGCAGAAAGAAAAAATCCGAAAATACTTAATGGTAGTAGAAGATTAAGAATTGCTAATGGCAGCGGAACAAGTGTACAAAAAATAAATCAATTTATGAAATCTTTTGAAGTTACACAAAAAATGATGAAACAAATGAATTCTGAAAAAGGAATGAAAGGTTTAATGAGAAATCTTAAAGGCAAAGGATTAGATCCTAATGCATTAAAAGATTTTAAATTGTAATAAAAGGATTAGATCCTAATTCATTAAAATATTTTAAATTGTAATAATCTGTAAAATTCTAATTCATAATAAAAACTTTAGAATTTTAAATTTAAAAATTCATAAGTTAGAATAAAAAATTAAAATAAAAACTTAGAAAATTATGAGTAAAATAAAAAATTTAAAGTAAAAACTTATAAGCAATTATAAGATAGAATAATGTTATTAATTTTAAATTATATATATTAGCAAATTTTAGGAGGTGAAATTAATGGTTAAAATAAGATTACAAAGACAAGGTGCAAAAAAAGCTCCATTCTACCACATAGTAGTTGCTGACTCAAGATGCCCAAGAGATGGTAAAATAATTGAAAAAATTGGAACATATGATCCAATGACAAATCCATCAACAGTTGTATTAAATAATGAAAAAGTTGCAACATGGATCAAAAATGGTGCTAAACCAACAGAAACAGTAAAAGCTTTAATAGAAAAAGCTGCAAAATAATTTCCTTTATAGAAATGAGGTAAAATTATGAAAGAAGTTTTAGAACTTATAATTAAAAGTCTTGTTGATGATTCAGAAGCTGTATCAATAGAAGAAATAATTACTGAAAAAAATATTAATTTGAAAGTAAGAGTTGCAGATGGAGATATGGGAAAAGTAATAGGTAAACAAGGGAAAATTGCAAAATCAATTAGAACTTTAGCGAAATCATTATCAGCTAAAGATGGAAAAAGAGTTAATATTGAATTCATAGATTAGAGGTTAAAGTATGCAAGAATATTTTGAAATAGGTCAAATTGTAAATACATTTGGAGTAAAAGGATTATTAAAAGTTAATCCGTTTACAGATGACATAACAAGATTTGAAAAATTAAAAAAAGTTTATGTCGTAAAAAATAATAATATGACTGAAATAGAAATAGAAGAGGTTAAATATCATAAAAATATGGTTTTACTTAAAGTAAAAGGTATTGATGATATGACAAATGCTGAAAAGCTAAAAGGATTGTTCCTTAAAATTCATAGAAAAGATGCAATAGAACTTCCAGAAGACACATATTTTATAGTAGATGTTTTAGGTTCAGATGTTATAACTGATGACGGTATACATTTGGGGAAGGTAGAGGATATTTACTCAACCGGAAGTAAAGATATTTATGTTGTAAAAGACGAATTAGGAAAACAAATACTATTACCTTCTATAAAAGAAGTAATATTAGATATTGATGTTAAAAAGCAATTAGTAACTGTTCACTTAATTAAAGGTTTAGTAGATTAAATAGGAGAATAAAATGAAATTTGATGTTTTAACTCTTTTTCCAGAAATGTTTAGTTGTTTAAAACAAAGTATTTTGGGAAAAGCAATTGAAAAAGAAATAATAGATATTAATTTAATAAATATTAGAGACTTTTCAAAGGATAAACATAAAAAAGTTGATGATACTCCATATGGTGGAGGAGCTGGAATGGTTATCAGACCAGATGTTGTATATGATGCATATTTATCAGTAAAAGATATAAAAGCAAAAGTTATATATATGTCTCCACAAGGTAAAACACTAAATCAAAAAAAAGTGGAAAGTTTAAGTAAGGAAAAACATTTAATCATTTTATGTGGACATTATGAAGGTATAGATCAAAGAGTGATTGATGAAATTGTAGATGAAGAAATTTCAATTGGAGATTACGTGTTAACAGGTGGAGAAATTCCGGCAATGGTTTTAATAGATTCAATAAGTAGATATGTTGATGGAGTTATTAGTACTGAATCAATATCTGAAGAATCTTTTTCAAATAATATGTTAGAATATCCGCAATATACACGTCCTGAGGAATTTAAAAATCATAAGGTTCCGGAAGTGCTTTTATCTGGACATCATGAAAATATACGTAAATGGAGAAAATGTAAATCTTTAGAAAACACATATAACAAAAGACCAGAACTTTTAGATAAAACAAAATTATCTGAAGAAGAAAATAAATTTATAGAAAAATTAAAAAAAAGTAATAATTAATTATTGGAAAATTAAAATAATTAATTACTTAAAAAGGAGAAGGATACCTTTATTAAAAGTCCTAATAAAATTAAAGAAGGAGGAATATCGATGGATATCATAAAATCAATTGAACATGAACAATTAAAAAACAAGATACCAGCACTTAAAGTGGGAGATACTATAAAAGTTCACCAAAAAATTAAGGAAGGTAATAGAGAAAGAATCCAAGTATTCGAAGGAATTATAATTAAAAAACAAGGTGGAGGAGTAAATGCTTCTTTCACAGTTAGAAGAGTAGCATATGGTGTTGGAGTTGAAAAAACATTTTTAGTTAATTCACCAATGGTAGAAAAAGTAGAAGTAACTAGAGTAGGTAAAGCTAGACGTGCTAGATTATTCTATTTAAGAGACAGATTAGGAAAATCTGCTAAAACAAGAGAAGATATAGGAGCAAGAATCGAAAACAAAGAAATAATCTTAAAAGAAGATTTAGTAGAAGAAATTATTGCACCAGTAGAAGAATTAGTTGAAGAAGTTAAATCAGAAGAAGTAACAGAAACAACAGCAGAATAATTCAAACTGAAATAATAGTAGAATAATATAAAAAGTTGACTAAATAATATTTAGCCAACTTTTTTTATATTTTTTATTTAGAAATTTCTGCATATTTTTTTAGCTTTTGGTAAACTAAATAATTAATACTACCATTTGGGAATCTTCCTCTTCTATCAGGTTTTCCTGCTTCAATACCGGTTAATAATTTAATTCCTTCATCTATTGTAGAAACAGCATATACATGAAATAAATTATTTCTTACGGCCTCTAAAACTTCATCGGAAAGATTAAGGTTTTTCTTATTTAAGCTAGGAATTATAACTCCATGATTTCCGTCTAAACCACGCATTTTACAAATTTGGTAATATCCTTCTATTTTTTCATTAACACCACCAATTGGCTGTATCTCACCTTTTTGATTTACAGATCCGGTAACAGCAAGTCCTTGGTTAATAGGAATATTAGATAAACTAGATAAAATTGCATATAATTCAGTGCTAGAGGCACTATCTCCGTCCACTCCATTATATAGCTGCTCAAAACATACACTAGCTGTAAGAGATAATGGAATATCTTGTGCAAAAACTTCACCTAAATATCCACTTAAGATTAGAACTCCTTTTGAGTGTGAAGAACCAGAAAGAGCCACTTCTCTCTCAATATTAATAACACCATTTTTTCCAGTATAAGTATTAGCAGTAATTCTTACAGGTTTACCAAATGAATAATCACCAATAGTAAGAACAGTAAGTCCATTAATTTGTCCAACTTTTTTTCCTGAGGTATCTATTAATAAGGTATTTTCTTTAATCATTTCAGCAAATTTAGAATCATATTTTTTTATGCGTTCCACGCGTTCTCTTAAAGCCATTGTAACATAATTAGAAGTAACAACTTTTTGTTTATCAATTTTTGCCCAGGTTGATGATTCACCAACAATTTGAGCTAGGTCATTAAATCTTGTAGATAATTTATCTTGGTTATCTGCTAATCTAGAAGAGTATTCAATAACTTTTGCAACAGCTGTATTATCAAGAGGTAAAAGATTTTCTTGTTTACAAAAACCGTGAATAAATTGAGCAATTTTATTCATATTATCTAAAGTATTCTCAGAAGTATCCTCAAATTCAACTTTGATTTTAAATAGTTTTCTAAAATCATTATCAAGCGCTAACAAGGCTTGGTAAATATTTTCATTGCCAACTAAAATTACTTTTAAATCTAAAGGTATAGGCTCAGGCTTTAATGAAACCATTACCATTGCAGAACGCTGATCTGAAGTGTTTTCAATTAATAATTCCTTCATTCTTAAAGCTTTTTTTAAAGCATCATAACAAATTCCATTTGCAACCAAATCACTTGCCTGAAAAATAATATATCCTCCATTAGCCTGATGTAGCAGACCAGGTTTTAACATTGTATAATCAGTTTTTAGAGAGCCATAATAATTTTCATATTCTAGTTTACCAAATATTGTGTGATAAGAATAATTTGAATCCATTATAACAGGTGAACCAATTTGTTCACTATTATCCACAAATAAGTTAACTCTATAGTTTAGCCATGGTTTAGACAATTCTTGTCTTGGATCATTTGATTGATTTTTAGAATTTGCTTCATCAACCAAAAAACAATCAACATTTTTTAATATATCTTTTTTTACACTATCTAAAAACTTATTTATTTTTTTGTTTCTTTTATAATTAGATTTTATATAATTGATGTGAGCATCAACTGTTAATAAAGCAATATTTGATTGCCATTGTTCAATTCTTATTTCAGATTCTTTTTCAATAGTCTTTATTTGTGAAATTACCTGAATAATCTGTTCTTGAACAATAGAAGATTTTTCTTCAAATTCTTTTTTTATTTTTTCATCAAGTTTTTCAAAGTCTTCCTGTTCTATAGCTTTTCCGTCAAGTACAGGCATCATATAAATTCCGTTTTTCGCAGATTTTACTTGGAAACCGTATTGTTCAGATTGTTTATTAAGTTGGTCCATAAGAGAAGAACGTTTTTCTTCAAATTCCTGTTTGATCATAGTTCTTTCTTTTTCAAAATCATCATTATTAAAAGTGTTTTTTATATCAACTTTAATATCTTTAATAAATGAATCCATAGTATCTCTAAAATCTTTACCTTGGCCTGCCATTAATGAAACCGCAATAGGTTCATTAGGATTATCAAAATTATATATATAACACCAATCACATGGAGTTTTTCTTTTAGGAGCTATCTTATTTAAATAGTTTTTTGTATATTGAGTTTTCCCAACCCCGTCAGGACCTTCTAGATATAGGTTATACCCTTTAATATCAACACTTAATCCGAATTTTAGAGCCTTAATACCACGGTCTTGTCCGATTCCAGAACGTATTGGCTCTAAATCATCTGTAGTTTTGAATTTAAATAATTCTGGATTGCAAATAACTTTTAAATCATTATATAATAATTCATTAGAACAAGTTAGTTGTTTTAATTTTTTCATTAGTTTATTTCCTCCTTATTATTAAGCCTTGTGGCATAATATCTTTAGTATTTATATTTTTTGCAAATTTGATGTCATTAAAACTGCATTATCTTTATTATTATAATATTTATGTCTTAAACCAACTTGTTTAAAACCAAACTTTTCGTATAAATTGATAGCAGCATCATTATTTTCATTAACTTCTAAATTTATAAATTTCAATTTATATTTTTTTGCTATTGTAAATAATTCTGAAAGCATAGAAGAGGCTATTCCTAGATTACGGCTATCAGTTTTAGTTACAATATTCATAATGTTAGCTTCATCCAAAATTATTTGCATACCAGCAAAACCTATTATTTTTGCGTTTTGTTTAGCAACAACATATTTTGAAAGTACATTTGATAATTCAAGTTTAAAAACATTGTAACTCCAAAGATCATCAAAATTTTGAGACAATGTATCTTTTATTTCTTCTAAATCTTTTAAACTCATTTCTGAAATTTCTATTTGTAAATCGTTCATTGTAATAACTCCTTTTGTTAATATATTATTGTAATAATATCTTTTGTAAATCTTTTTTATTATGAATCACTATTTTTCACCATTTAAAGCTCTTTCAGCCTGTGATTTTTTTAAATAAATTGGGGAAATACTGTTTGAATTTCCAGATAATCCTGCAAGATGCTTGTCAAATCCAATTTTTCCTAAACTGAAACTATTTTGCATATTTTCTTTTTCAGCAGAAAATATTATGTTGTTAAACTTAGAATGGATTATTTCTTTATGAATAACAGAACCATCTCCAACAAAGATAAGTGTTTTATTAGAGAATTGTTCTAACTTTTTTAGAATATTTTCAATATTATCTGCGGAATAATCCAGTACTAAATTATATTTTCCATTTTTATCATGTTCATGTAAAGAAAAATATACATTATCATTTTTTGCATCAATCAAACTAACAATTAGACCAGTATTATTAATATTATATGCTAGGCTTTCTAAAGAGGTTATTCCTATTATAGGAATATTTGTTGCGTCCGCAAATGCCTTAACAGTTGAAACACCGATTCGTATTCCTGTAAAAGAACCAGGGCCTATGCAACAAGTAATAAGATTAATTTCATTTAAAGATATATTAGACTCTGAAAGTGTTAAATCTATTAATGGTAATAGTTTTTGAGAATGTGTTTTTTCATCATTACTATTTTTTTCAATTATAAGGTTTTTATCTTCTAAAATTGCTACTGAACAATTTGCTGAAGATGTATCTATTGCTAAAATTTTCATTTTTTAATCCTTTCTGTAAAATAATTCATTGTATTTATTACCTATAGTAGTAAGATTTAGTATTCTGTAATCCGGATTTTTTAAATCTTTAGAAAAACTAATTTTTATATAGTTTGGTGGTAAAATATCTTCTATAATCTCTCCCCATTCAATAATACAAATTCCTTTTTCAAAATATTCTTCACCACCAATTTCGTAAAATTCATCTGAATCGGTTAATCTGTATAGATCAAAATGATAAATATTTTGTATTGGAGAAATATATTCATTTACTATTGTAAATGTGGGACTAGATATTTCACTTTCTAAATTAAAATATTTTAGAATTCCTTGAGTAAATTTTGTTTTTCCTGAACCAAGTTCACCACTTAAAATAATTATATCTCCTGTATTTAATTTTGAAGCAAGTTTATAAGCGAAATCTATAGTATCTTGCTCGTTTTTTGAAACAAATTTATCCATATTCTTCTCCTTTTTTTATTATTTATATCTTATAATAATAAGTAAAAAAAGTAAATAATATTTAAGAATAAAAGTAAAGAATATTTAAAAAGGTAAATAGTATTTAAGAATAAAAGTAAATAGTATATAAGAATAAAAGTAATGAAAATTTAAAAAAGGTAAATATCATTTAATAAATAGAGAGGGTTAAATAAAAAAATTGAGAATCAGGATATATAAAATAGTTGAAATCTCTAAATCTCTAAAGAATGTAAACATAAAATAATAAATATATATGTATTGCTAAAAAAGATAAAATATGATAAAATTCATTAGAAATATTTAGGAGGAATAAATGAAGGATAGAAAGAAATTTATAAGAAATTTTAGTATAATTGCACATATAGATCATGGTAAATCAACATTAGCTGATAGATTAATAGAAATGACAGGCGTATTATCAAAAAGACAAATGGAGAGTCAAGTTTTAGATAATATGGATATTGAAAGAGAACGAGGAATTACTATAAAATCTCAAGCGGTAAGAATGTTGTACAAAGCTAAAAATGGAAATGATTATGAGTTTAATTTAATAGATACTCCTGGACATGTAGATTTTAATTATGAAGTTTCAAGAAGCTTAGCAGCATGTGATGGGGCAATTTTAGTTGTTGATAGTAGTCAAGGTGTAGAAGCACAGACTCTTGCAAATGTTTATTTAGCATTAGATAATAATTTGGAAATATTGCCTGTAATCAATAAGATAGATTTACCAAATGCAAGACCAGAAGAAGTAAAAAACGAAATTGAAGATATTATAGGAATACCGGCACAAAATGCACCATGCATATCAGCTAAATCTGGTTTAAATGTTGAAGAAGTATTAGAGAGAATAGTGACTGATATACCCTCACCAAAAGGTGATGAAAATTCAAATTTAAAATGTTTGATTTTCGATTCATTGTACGATAATTATAAAGGCGCAATCGCTTATGTTAGAATAATAGATGGTGGTGTAAAGCCTGGAGATGAGATTTTGTTAATGGCATCAAAAAAATCATTTACAGTTATGGAAGTAGGATATTTTGAACCAGGTCAATATGTACCAGCAGCAAAATTAGAGGCAGGAGATGTTGGATATATAGCTGCAAGTATAAAAACATTGTCAGATATTAGAGTTGGAGATACAATAACACAAAAAAGCAATCCTACTAATGAAGCCCTTCCAGGGTACAAAAAAGTAAATCCTATGGTATATTGTGGATTATATCCTGTTGATGGAAGCGATTATGAGAATTTAAAAGTAGCGTTAGAAAAATTAAAATTGAATGATGCCGCATTAGAATATGAACAAGAAACATCGGCAGCATTAGGATTTGGATTTAGATGCGGATTTTTAGGATTATTACATTTGGAAATAATAGAAGAGAGATTAGATAGAGAATTTGATTTAAGTTTAATAACAACTTCACCTTCAGTAATTTATAAAGTATATAAACATTTAGGAGATGTTATTGAATTATATAACCCATCAGATTTGCCAGCACCAAATGATATTTCATATATGGAAGAACCGTTTGTGCAAGCTGAAATAATGACTCCTAAGGAATATGTTGGAAATATAATGGAAATATGCCAAAATAGAAGAGGCATATATTTGGATATGAAATATTTAGATGAAAATAGAGTTACATTAATATATGAATTACCATTAAATGAAATAATATATGATTTTTTTGATAGTTTGAAATCTAAAACAAAAGGATATGCTTCATTTGATTATGAATTTAAAGAATATAGGAGATCTGAATTAGTAAAATTAGATATTTGGGTAAATGGAGAAAGTGTAGATGCTTTATCATTTATTGTTCACAGAGATAGTAGCTATGAACGTGGTAAAAAAATGGTTGAAAAGTTAAAAAATGTTATACCAAGGCAATTATTTAGTATTCCAATTCAAGCAGTTATAGGTGGAAAAATAATAGCAAGAGAAACTATATCAGCAATGAGAAAAGATGTACTTGCAAAATGCTATGGTGGAGATATTACAAGAAAGAAAAAATTATTAGAAAAACAAAAAAAAGGTAAAAAGAAAATGAGACAAATTGGAAATGTAGAAATACCACAAGAGGCATTTTTATCAGTACTTAAATTAGATGAATAAAATAGTCTGATAAAAAATTTATAAGTAAAATAGTCTGATAGATAATTTATTACAAAAATTAATTAGAAATATAGAAATACCACAAGAGGCATTTTTATCTGTATTTAAATTAGACGAGTAAAATTATCTAATACTAAATTTATAAGTAAAATTGTCAAATACTAAATTTATATATAAAATTGTCTGATACTAAATATTAAGGGAGAATAAAATGAAACAAAACTTTGAAGAAAAAGAAAATTCATATATTGATCAAGTAGAAGGAAGAAATGCTGTAATCGAGTTATTGGAAAGTGGCAAAGATATTAATAAAATATTTATTTCAAATGGTGAAAAACATGGATCAATTAATAAAATAATTGCTATGGCAAAAGAAAAAAAAGTAATAATAAATGAAGTAGATAAAAATAAGATAAGACAAATGTCACAAACAGATAATAATCAGGGAGTAATAGCTATAGTTCCACCTTTTGATTATTGCGAAATAGATGATATAATAGAATACGCAAAAACAAAAAATGAAAAACCATTTGTTGTTATTTTAGATGGAATAGAAGACCCGCATAATTTAGGATCAATAATAAGAACAGCCGAAACAGCTGGAGTACATGGAGTAATAATACCAAAAAGAAGAGCAGCTGGAGTAAATAGTACAGTTACAAAAGTTTCAGCTGGAGCAACTCAGTACATGAAAATTGCAAGAGTTAATAATATAAATGAAGCTATTAAAGAATTGAAAGAAAATGATGTTTGGATTTGTGGAACTGATATGGACACAAAAAAATATCATTATGAACAGGATTTAAAAGGTGGAATAGGCATTGTAATTGGAAGCGAAGGGTATGGTATGAGTAGGTTGGTAAAAGAGAATTGCGATTTTTTAGTTAAAATACCTATGAATGGAAAAATTACATCATTAAATGCCTCAGTATCAGCAGGAATTGTAATATATGAAGTAGTTAAACAAAGGCAAAAATAGTTTTTGTATACAAATGATTAAAAGGAGAGATTAGAATGAATTTAAAAAAAGAATCCGGAAGAATAAAAACAAGTATTATAATATTACTAGTAGTTGTACTGTTAATTTTAATGGGATTAGGGGTATTTGCATATTTATACATTAAAACAGATTTTTTAAAATCAAATGAAGATCTATTTTGGAAATATATGAGCCAAAATTCAGAGGCTGTAAATATTTTGAGAATGGATATTGATGAACAATACAATAATACTTCGTATTCAGAAAAAACTGAAATTGATTTTTCAATGAGGGATGAGCAATTAGCGAAACTAAACCCTATGGAAATTACAATAAATACAAAAAATGATACTGAAACTAAAAGAACTATCTCTAATATCAATGCAGTATATAATGATGAAAAATTTTTAGAATTTGAATATTTAAAAAATGATAATCAATATTCTATAAAAAATTCGGAAATTGCAAATGGTTTTATAGTATTAGAAAATAATAATTTGAAAGAATTTGCAGAAAAAATTAATCTTGGATTAGAAGAAATACCAGATGAAATAAATATCCCTAGTAAGTCTACATTTTTAAGTATAACAGAAGAAGAAAAAAAGTATCTGATTAATACTTATTATAAAATTATAAAACAGAATATAAATAAAAATAAATATGAAAAAAGGGAAAAAATTCAAGTTACAGTGGATAATAAAAATTATACAGCAAATGAATATTCTATAATTCTAACAAAAAAAGAATTTAAGAATTTGTTGTTATCACTTCTAGAAAATTTAAAAACTGATAGTATGACATTAAATTTAATTTCTACAAAAATGAAAAATATAGATAAAAATAGTAAATATTCTAATATAAATGATTTAAATAAAGAAATATCTTATTTAATAGAAGAAATTAAGAAAATAGAAACAACAGATGAAGAATATATTAAGTTTATGGTATACGAAAGTAATGGTAAAACAATTAAAACAAGTATAGAATTAATTAATAATAGAAAAATATCTTTTTCATATAATAAGGAAGAAAACAAACTTATACTTACTAGTGATTATAATAATGATTATAATATAGAAAAACAAAATAATGATTATGCTACAGAGGGAAGTTATAATTATAATTGTATAGAAGAAAATTTTAATTATAATTTGCAAGAAATATATAATAATTTTAAATGGAATGAATTGGTGGTAATTAGCAAAAATGAACAACAAGAAAAATATCTGATAGCAAATATTAAATTACAAAATGGTAAGGAAATAAATATAGAGTTAAAAAATACAAAAATAGATAATGGATATAAGTTTAATGCGAAATTTTATATAAATGGTAATATTATTACAGTAAAAAGTGAAAGAATAATTTCTATACAAGAAGATATTCCATTAATAAAGGACAATACAAATATAATTCTTAACAAATTAGAAAAAGAAAAATTGAATATATTGTTAAACAAATTAGTTATTCAGGTAAGTAAATTAATAGAAAACAAATTAGAAATTATGGAAAAGTAAGAAAAATTAAAACTAAAATCGACAAAAAGCTACAGAGATAAACGAAACGAGAATAAGAAGAAAAAACATAAAAAAAAATCGGAAAAAATTTAAAAAAGTGTTGACTTTATAAATCATACATGTTATCATTAAAAAGCGGTTGGGAACAACTGCTTTTTAAAACAAATAGCATAAAAAATAATTTGAAAAATATTTAAAAAAAGTGTTGACAGATTACAATATCTTATGCTAAAATAAATATCGTCTTCGATATAAAAAATCAAGACAAAAGTACATTGAAAAGTAAACAATAAACTTTGAGAAACCAAAAGCGGTACATCTAAACTTAAGTTTAAATGTACTACCAATAAAAAACGAAAAAACAAATAATTTAGAGCTTAAAACTCGAATATATAAATTAGAAATAATTTATTAATAACATGAGAGTTTGATCCTGGCTCAGGATAAACGCTGGC